>JGI1221J13441_10000769_pt1 | contig 14020 bp, 21 predicted proteins | sample LakVidmifraction_4_FD_13441 | JGI IMG/M metagenome (IMG submission 13441) | reverse complement strand
TACTGTAGCAGGGAATCCAAATATGCAAAAAGAAAACTGGTTTAATAAAGTAATTGAGAAAAAATACTTTAAGGATCAGCTTGAAAGGGATGGGTTTTCTAAAGACAATATTTATTGGGGAATAAGGGGATCAAAAGAATATATAATAAATGATTCTGGTGTTAATATGTATGACTTTGCAATACCAAGTATAGGTGTTATCATAGAATATAATGGTATTGCATGGCATCCAATGGCAGAAACGGATATAGTAGGCTACAGAACAATAGTCCAAAAGTTTCAAAAAAATACTATAAAAGATGCATATCACAAAGATAGAATAAAATTACAAAAAGCTAGGGATCGTGGATTTTATGTTTTCCCTATATGGAATATAGAAACAAAGAAAGAAGTAAAAGTTATAGATTTTATAAACAAGGCGATTAAAAATGCAATACACTGATGAAAAACTTTATAATTTATGTTTGATAGCTGCACAAAATGCTATTGATTCTGGAATGATCATGGGTGATGTTTCCATTGGTGATGCAGCCCATTACTTTTATACAGAAGAAAAGACTAAGTTAGAACGTGAAAATTATGTAGAAACACACTATCTAGATTATGATGATGAAGTGGTTAGTATAGAAAAGGTTGGCGAAGAATCTCTCATGGATATTTCCGTATCTGGTGATAACCTTTTTTATGCCAATGGAATTCTTACCAAAAATAGTTTTGGTCTACCAGCTACAGCCGATTGGTTGGGTGCGATTGTAACAAATGAAAATCTTATGGAAATGAATCAGCAGCTAATCATCCAGCTTAAGACTCGGTACGGGGCTAAAAAGAAAGGTAATAAGTCTCAATTAGTAGAGGTCGAGTTTGAAAAGATGCGATACAAGGACGTGACACAAAATTTGGTTGGCGGTAGTGACACCAAACCAGTTGAAGAAAAGAAGAAACCAAAACCAGAAAAGAGTAAGTTGACTGACTGGGAAATAGAATAAATATGTTGCATATACATTAAAAATTAAGGTACAATTAGTCATGAAGTCATTCGATCAATTTCAGCAGGAACAGACACTAGATGAAGCGGAACTAAGAGCCGCCATCATGGATAAAGCAAAACAGATATCAGCTAATGTCGTTAATAAGGCAAAAAAGTTGCTGGCTGGTCTTGACTTCGAACGTAAAGAGACTATGGTTATGCTTGAGACATTCTTCAAAGCTCTGGTTGAAATGTTTAAGGACAAGAAAACGGTCACTGACGAGGATGTCAAACGAGCTTTGAAGCAATTAGGGGATGTGGGTAAATTTACACTAATCGCCCCATTGTTCCTTATGCCCGGTGGTGGAACCACAACAGCAGTATTGTACATGGCTGGCAAGAAACTTTTTAATATTAGTATTTTGCCACAGGGACTTGAACAAGTTTTTGAAACCATGTATGATATGAAAGAATCACTAGCCCAAATGACACAACTAAATGAGAACGTTATGAAAGATTTTGGTGAATGGGTTGACAACAAGACAGAAAAGAGTAAAATTGACGAATCACTTGCGCGTGTGTATCAACACTTTAACAGTGATCGGCCTATTGGGTTGATGTCAGCTTTCCGTGGCGAATACCCACTGGAAGAAAACACCAAGCGAAATTATAAACTGGCAAAATTGGTTCGTAGTGCTGGATACGGCTTTGTATGGGTTGACGGTACGTTTATTGAAAACAAAGGAAAGTCAAACGAGGAACATGTTTCTGAGGTTAGTTTGATGATCGTTGGAAAAAACGGTCAGGAAGGTCTGAAAGAAGATTTGGTGAGGTGGGCTAGACAGTTCGATCAAGATGCTGTAGTATTCAAACCAGAATCCGAACAAAAGATTGCATACCTTATTGGGCAACGTGGAGAAATTCTCGACACAATGCGAAACCAAAAGTTTGACCGAATCGCAACAGTATATACACGCCTACGCAGAGGAAATCATGCAGGTCGAACATTTGTTCTTGAAGGTGTTCGTGATCAGAAAGGATTTGCAAGTGCAATGATTGAAAATTCAAAAACTAAACAAGGCGAAATTTAATGAGTTATGAACAAATTGAAATTAACAACCCTAGCTCAGAAGATCATTAATGAAAGTGCTTCGACTTGAAAATGAATTACAAAACCAATAAAGGAAATACTATATGTCTGTAAGTAAGCAAATTGAAATTATCATCCCTAGCTCAGAAGAGCATCGCAAAGATATTCTTAACCAGATTAAACAGATGTCTGATGCTCTGACTCGAATGGATTCAGAAAAGGAATTCATCAAAGACACCGTTAAGTTTGTCAAAGAGACTTATGATATCGATCCTAAATGGATTAACAAAACGCTAAAAGACTTTCACAAAAACAAATTTGACGAAACCGTTAAAGAATTTGAAGAGTACGAAGCGTTTTATGAAACCATTGTCAACATGAAAAATAATTCTGGTACATTACCGGAAGAAGATTATACAGATAGTCAAGACTAATTTATACTCTTCTGGGGTCACAAAACCCCAGAAGAACAAGAGAAAAATCATGAAAGTAAAAACAGTAACATACATGACAGAAGATGAAGCCATGCAACTCATCAAGGAACACTTTGGGGTTGATATAAAGTCCATTGTTGCTCAAGAGTGTTTGAGTAATCAAGAATGGGTAGTTAATGTAGAATATCCTCTTGACACAGAAGGTGAATATCTAAAAGAGGTTTTAGAAGAAAATTCTTTCGAGTTTGAAACCTCACTATTTATTAATCACCTAAAAATTAGGGGTGTTATTACTACAGATATGGTTGTTGTTGATTGCACTTGGTAAAGATATAAACCTAAAAAGGTAAAAATACATCATGAATAATTTTGAAATTTTGTGGAATCCTTATTGTTATTATTCAAGTGAACCATCACATTTAGCTAGATTTATGAAATATGGTAATAGATATTTATGTGGATGGAACACAGAATACAATTTACCAATTATGAAACACAGCGTAAGTGTTATAAAAATGGCAGAAGAAAAAGATTATATGTTGCCGATGTGGGCTGAAATTCCTGTTGAATGGCAAAATTTGTTAGTGGCAGGTAAATTATTTTTCGAAAGTGATTGACACACACCTATCAGTATGAGATAATCACTGTGTTGTTCGGGGATACCCCCAAAATTGAAACCTAAAAAGGTAACTATATCATGAAAATTTATTTCTCTGCTCGCTCTGATGCACGTAAATTCAAAGCCGCTGCTAAAAGCAATGTCGTTGTTGTTGATAGCAAAATCAACCCAAGTCGTAAAGGGTCGCGTTGGGCTGTTGAAGTTGCCCGACCCCGCTAATAAATAATGAGTAGTTAAATAAAAGGGCTTAACTGCCCTTTTCTTATGAATAAGGTAGTAGTATGGCTAAGTATCTCAACAAGACAGGCTTCTGGGTTTCTCCCAAAGGTAAAATTATATCCACTGGGCCAAATAGTCATATCGATTTGGTTATCAGTAACCCTATCCTATTCGGTATCAAAAAAGAGTACATCAACACAGAGCATGAGAAATATGGGGAGCGAGTCGGTCAAGAGGGTGATGCCCGTGATAACATCCTAACCAAAGTGTTAGAAGATGGCTGGATTCGCATCAGAGCGCGTAGGAACTTCATTTCTGTACAAGTGTGGGACTTCTCAGGCAACACAGTTAAAAACCTTGAGGCGTTCGCTAAGGAAGGATATGAGAAGGGTTTTAAAGATGGGTTCATCCAACCAAACGAAACATTTAAGGTATCTTCCCTTAAGCGTGGTAAGGCAAGAGAACTTGATATTGACCAACTAATAAGCGGTGGATTGGTTGAGTGTCAAGAAATTCAATACTATGCTGGGTATCTGATTGAAGAAACCCCCATACCTACATTCAAGGATTATATAAATAGTAAGACAAATAAATAATAAAGAGGTTTTGTGATGATTAAATTTAAAGATTTTATGAAGGATTCGACTCTAACTGAAAAATTAATAATTTTTGGAGGAAAAGCATACCCAAACTTTGGCCAAGTTGTTATTCTTGCTGGTGGCGCAGGTTGTTATCCGGCTGGAACGGAGTATTTTGATGGCTCTGGCTGGAAATCCATAGACCTATATGATGGTGGTAATGTTCTGCAATATGATCCATCAACAAATCAATCAACATTGGTTCAACCAAATCAATTTGTAAAACTTCCTGTTGATCAGTTTTATCGTATCAAAAATCGTAGAATTGACTTTACAACTTCTGAATCACACAAGCATCTTTTGATCAATGAGAAAACAGGTAAAAAAGAAACTTCATACACTACACTCGATCTGTACAACAAACATAATAAATTAGCCAGAGGTAATAAGGCAAGCTTGGTTACATCATTTGAATATAATGGGGTTGGGATTGATCTTACTGATGAACAGATTAGACTTAAAGTTGCTGTTTATGCTGATGGTCATATGCTAGGAACAAAAGAGCCTAAAGTTCGAGTAAGTCTAAAAAAGGAACGTAAGGTAGAAGCTTTAAAAAAGTTGCTTATTATTAACGAAATCGAATACAGAGAATATGAAGAAAACGGGTTCACTAGATTTGAATTCAAGTATGACTCAAAAGACAAAGAGTTTGAGTCCTATTGGTATAACTGTAGTAATGAGCAATTAAAAGTTGTGTGTGACGAAGTTTTGAAATGGGATGGATGTATTTTTGAAAGAGAAGGCAGAAAAGTTAATAAGTCTTTTTCATCTACTTCTAAAAAGACCACAGATTTTGTTCAATTTGCGCTTTCTGCAACAGGTCATGATGTTTCTGTTTATGTTGATACTCGTAAGGATAAACCAGATTGCTACGATCTGAGAATTTCTCATTCTGGCGCTGTTGGTATTTCTAAGAATGATAGAAGCAAAACAACCACTGAAATTGAAAAAATTGATAGTGTTGACGGATTAATGTATTGTTTCTCTGTACCTACTGGATTTTTTGTCGTAAGACAGAATGGTAAAGTTTTTGTAAGTGGAAATTCTGGAAAGGGATTTGTGCTTGAAAAGCTATTGGGTATTGAAGGCAACGTTATGGATGTTGATGCACTCAAAAAGTTGGCAATAGGATCAGAAAAATTTGCGAAACGAGTTAAGGATGAAACTGGTCAAGACATCAAAAAATTTGATCTAAAACAACCAGAAAATGTATCCAAAATACATGAAATACTGGCTGATGTGTATGGAATAACTAAAGCTAATGAACGCCGTATTTTTGCTGCCGCACTTGCTGCTGATCCAGAACGCAAACCAAACTTGATATTTGACGTTACCATGCGTGACATAGCCAAACTGGAAAGTATTACTCGTAACGTAGGCGACTTGGGATATGATAAGTCAAATATCCACCTTGTATGGGTTATCAATGACATCAACATTGCATTGGAACAGAACAAAACCCGTAGTCGAGTTGTACCAGAAGAAATTCTGATAACCACCCACGAAGGTGCAAGCTTGACAATGCGTAAAATTGTTGACTCAGATATGAAAGTGTCTAAGTACATGGATGGGGATATTTGGTTTTCCTTTAATAAGGCTGATGTAGATACCAAACTTTCAAAATCTGAGTTGGGGGGTGAATGGGTTTCGGAAGCTAATTATATCCAAATTAAGAAAAAGGGTCAGAAGCCTATGAAGCTGGAAGATATAGGCGAACGTCTGTTGTTGAAAATTAAGTATTACACACCAGATATTAAGACTTGGCAGTAAAAACCTCTATACAACAATCCCTTACGGTGTTATCATATGGTTCTGGTAAGGGATTACCAAACAATAATTTAGAATATAAAGAGGTTTATCTTGAAAATTTATTTTGATATGGATGGAGTGTTGGCCGACTGGGTGGCTGGATTTAAGAACACATTTCCTATCCCCTACGATGAGTTCAATGCGCTTCCAAAAGAAAAGTATGATGAATACAAAGACCTGATTGTAAATACACCTAACTTTTTCTTTAACCTACCACCGTTTCGTCGCACCGTTAATATTCTAAAGCAGTTAGTTGCTGATGGGTATGATGTTGAGATTTTGACCAGTGCAGGTAAACTCAACACTCCAAAGGTTGTTAAGCAAAAGAAAGATTGGTTGAAGAAGCAAGGTATCAACGTGCCATTAAACTACACCACTAACAGTGCAGACAAAGCCAAATTCGCTGGCCCAGATGCGCTTTTGATTGATGACAGAGAAAAAAGCACCAAGCCGTTTCTTGCTGCTGGTGGCAAGGTTATCTTCTACACCGATGGTGTTACCAACCTAAGTAAAGAACTGAAAAAATATCTGTAATATTGATTGACATACACATCCTCGGGTGTGTATAGTTTTTTGAATACCTTAAATCAATGGAAATTTATATCATGAAACCAATGCAGTCCAATAACAAGCTTGTATCCAGTGTCAACAACACCACTTCATTTAAAATGGAAACATCTGCTGAAACCTTTGAGATTTTCAGTAGCCAAATTTATGAACACAAAGCACGGGCTATCATCCGCGAACTATCATGTAATGCAAACGATTCCCATGTAGATGCTGGGAAACGAGAAACCCCTTTCCGTATCCATTTTCCAACCATGTTTGAACCTTGGTTTGAGGTTGAAGACTTTGGTGTGGGCCTTGACGACTATGATATTCGTGGTGAAGAAAAATGCCTGTATGACGCAGAAGGCAACATTGCATCCCGATTTATGGAGGGTGGAATCTATACAACGTACTTTGCATCAACTAAGCGTGACAGCAACGAGTCTATTGGACATCTGGGGCTTGGTTCCAAGTCACCTATGGCATACACAAAGTCTATGACCGTTGTAGCGCGTAAAGACGGTATGGAACGGCATTACGTGTGCTTTGTCGGTGAGGATGGACAACCACAGACTACATTCAATAGCGAAATTAAAACCGATGAGTGCAATGGCGTCAAGGTTCGCTTTTCGGTAGCGTCTGCTGACTTTGATGAGTTTCGTCGCGAAGCTCAATTTGTCCTATCTTTGTTTGCTGTACAACCAGAAACAAATGTTGAAGTTGAGCCGCTTCTTTCCCGTGCGGACTACGATGAATTAAAATCAAGTAATGTGTTGGTGTTGCCAAATAATCACCCGTTCGCTTCGCATGAAACAGCTACTGTTTACGCTAACATGGGTGGTGTGGTGTATCCTGTTCGTAACATTGACTATTATTACTTAGCACAAACTATTGTGGTTAATGAAGATGAGTACAACACTGGTGATGATGCTGATCCTATCTACCATACTTTTGACAAAGAGACTGTAAAGTTTATTAAAAACGTGACCGAGCAAAATAGCCGTGTCATTATTGTTAACTTTCCAATTGGGGACTTGTCTTTCATGCCTTCACGCGAAGGTCTGTCACAGGACTCAAAAACAAAGTACAACCTATACAAGGGATTGACAGAAATTTTCCATGCGAAGGTTGTGGCGCTCAAGGACAATATTGCATCGTGTACGTCTCGATTACATGCTGTGAACACATTTGGTGAATTCTCTTCGCCAACCGAATTGTTTTCTCATAATTATAATTATGATGGTATTTCTATCTCTGTGATTGCTGGTGATTATGCGTTCAGAGGTTTTCTGAAAACCTGTAATAGTGCATTTGACCCAGATACAGATAGTGATCGATATTTCACTATGGGTTTCAAGGATTATACGGGCAAACATTCATGGAACCGTAAAGAAAATAATCCTACTTGTGTGCGGAAGCGGATGATGCATACATTAACGAATTATGATATGTATAAAATTATGCAGAAACAGCAAAAGTTTGATTGTTTCTATGCTGATGATTATAAGGATTACAGGGGATTAACTAATGCTATTAGATTCTATCTGAATCAAAAAGATGTTGAAGGTGAACGGGTATTCTTTTTCTATACACCGGTAAAACCAGAAGCATTTGATTCACTACAAAAAATCATGTACGGAAACGTAAATTTCCGACATATTTCTGAGTTGGTTGAAGAAGTTAAGAAAATTGAGCCAACATTTTTTGACAAAATCCTACGCGGTAAGCAGGCTGGTGGTCGAAAGGTTTCATCCAAGAATGAAACAAAATCAAATGTTATTAACTGGAATCGCAAGCATTCATCATTCGTTATGACCCCTAAACAGGTTGTGGTCGATCTAAGTAAAATGAACCCAAGTAATGTGGCTTGGGTTCAAGGTATACCAGATAAACAACATTATAGGTTTTCGCTTGACGTTAACGGGCGACTTCATCACATAACAGAACGTAGTATGTACGCTATTATGCAAGATTTTGGTATCAAGGTTTTGATTGTTGCTAATGGACGAAATGCCGCCAAAATTACCCGGTCTGGTTTGCCACTGGTTGATAATATTATTGCGGATTGTGTTACAGCGAATGAGAGAGGTATTATTCGTAACCGAGCGTATACGTCTTTACCATCTGTACTTAAAATGGATACAAACAAAGATATGTATAGTTTGCTTCTGCGAGCATACAACTCACAACGTGAAATTGTTGAGCATCTGTTTGAAATAGATGTTGAATACACAAAACCAATGATTGACTATTTATTGTCTGATGTAAAAAAGTTTCAGATGGAAAATATGTATGTATCTGATTGCAAAGACAGTTTATTTGAATTTGTTGACAGCACCAAATATTCCGAAGTGGTCGATTTTAACGATACGTATAGCGAGGAAATTCTTGAACGGGCTAACATCGTATTCGACAGTATCAAGCGTAGGTTTCCACTGCTATTCGGGATTGACTCAGAAGAAAATGCTGTGTTAGAATACGTAAAGATGGTTAATGAAAAAAGCAATATGCAGATGAAAGTCGCATAAATGAGGATTGAAAAATGAGTGTAGGAATCGACTTAACATTAAAGTTTGATATTGTTGAATTGTTTCAAGAAAATGGAAACAAAACAGAAACTGCTAAAGCATTTAATATTAGCCCGCGCACAGTCGGGCGTATCATGCAAGAATATAATTGGGCAATGGCAAACGCCCCATATGATGGTTTATATGGCATATTTAACATGTTGGTTATGCCAGATAATATAATTATCGAGTGTCTTTACGATGAAGAATCATTACATATATTTAATGGTATTTGTATCCCCTTATATGATACAAGGTCATACAAAACTGCATCCGAATTTATTCATGATGTAGATGTGGATACGTTCAAGGTTGTTTTTGATAGGATGGCAGATAACAAAGATGTGGGGGATTCACCTTCTGAAGAATTCAAAGAGTTGCTTGATAAAGAAATTAAAGATTCTATGGATGAATCAATTATCGAACAAGTAACATCAAACGACTGCTTATCTGATGATGATGATTATGATTATGATGATTATGAATGATGATGAATTAGAAAACCCAGACCAAGTTGATGCGGTGAATGACTTCAATTGGAACCTTATTGCCACAGCAAAATCTATCACGGTTACCCGTACCAGTCGAGCTACTGGGGAAACAGAAAGTGTAGAAATTGCCAAGGGTAACGAGCAATTTCGTCTGGCTTGGGGGGTCATTCGCGAAATTGATATGTCTGATGATGATCAGGTTAATATCGGGGCTGATGAAATCTATTCAATGAATGATCCAAAAACCGCGATTGAAAAATTCTGCCAAGGTAAACTAACCGTTGATGTCAAAACTGAGACAATTTACTACGATGGCAATGTGGTGCATAATAGTTTAGGTAATCGTATTATCCATATGGTAACCACACGGGGTATCGAAGGTGGTCAGGCTTTGATTAACTTCCTTGAGAAGCTGATGGAAAATCCAAGTTATCGAGCAGTCAATTCGCTGTATGATTTTCTTGTCCATAATGATATTGAAATCAACAGTGACGGCAATTTCTATGCATGGAAACGAGTTAGTGATGATTACACAGATTGTCATACAGGAACGTTTGATAACAGTGTTGGTGCAGAACCTTCAATGCCGCGCAACATGGTGAACGAAGACCCGAAACAGACTTGTAGTGCTGGGCTTCACGTTGCGGCTGAGCATTATCTAAGTCACTTTCGTGGGGATATTACGATCAAGTGTGAAGTTCATCCGAAGGATGTGGTAAGCTGCCCGATTGATTATTCTTTTGCGAAGTTAAGAACTTGTCGTTATAAAGTAGTTGAAGATGTAACAGGCAAATTTAACTACTAACACCATAGGCTGGAAGAGAGGTTTTATTTCCTACCTCTCTTCCAGCCTTTATCAATATGATTATCAAGATCAACTTTTAATATTTGTTTAACCACCGAATCTTTGTTGACCCACACTCGTTTAAATCTTCCTCTTATCCAACCAGATTCCAAATAATGATCCAAATCATTTGATAAAATAGAAACCTCTTTTATATTATTATTTACCCCTTTTTTAAATGCAACATGGCACTACTTAAATTTATAGACAATAAATAGGAAAATATATTATGACCAAAGACCGCGAAAATAAAAAAATTGCTCTTTCTATTCGTTCTGCTAGAAGTATCATTGGGTTAACTCTTCGTGAATTGGCTGGGGTTTTGGGTGTTGCGGCATCTACAATAGGAAAGTGGGAAAGTAATGACCTGACGCTCAAAGCAACAACTTACATGAAGCTGGTGAGGTATCTAGAGTCACAAGGCGTTTATATCGAGCTACTTGATGAGCCTGCCAGTGATGAGAGTGATGAAATTGTTATTCGTATTAAGAAAAAATGTGTTATCTCTTCTTGACTCTAACCCCTCACTATGAGATAATATCTTTGTAGTGAGGGACTAGCCAATTAGGAGATTTAAAATGAAACGCAAAAACTTTGAAATTATCAAGAACGGTGTTTACCTTGAAACCAAACACGCATGGAATTCTTCTATTCGTGCCATTGAAGCTGATGCCAACAAGGTAGCACATGAAGAAGATACCGTGTATCATTTGACTGACTCAGCGACAATAAGAGAAAGTCGATACAACATAGTCACTGGACATCGTGTATGGGTTTCTGTTGCCGGAACCACTTTGAAATATGAAATCAATTTGTTGGACTAAGGAATTTAATATGATAAACAATGTTGAAGCAAAGTTTTTTGAGCTTTCTGAACTGCTTTATAACAATGACCCCGCTGGTACTTGTTGTGCAGAAAACAAAGTAACAGATGAATACGACAAAGAATCATTTACAATTTTGCAGCTTAATGAGTTTACACAAGAATCAGTTCACTCTGTTTTTTCAGAAATGTTTGACGGGTACTACGACAAAGAAGTCATTGACAAAATCTTCCCAACAATCAAAAGAATTGTTTTGTCGTAACAAATGAATAAATAGTGATAACGACCATCTTATAAGAGTTATCACTAATGAAATCAATAAAAACTATTCTGATAGAATCACAGCAGATGGACAGATTTTCTTCTGCCCGTAATAGCGGGAAAAGAACCAAAGGCGAAGAACAGCAAGTAGCAAAAAACTCTAATATATTTTTTAGATTCCCTTATAAAGATTGGAAATTTGAAAGTACCATTCACGCGGCTGCCCAAGAGTTTGATAGGCGTCCCGATATGTTAGAAGCAGACTGGAAAATATTTCATACCAGAGTGCATACCAAGATCGTAACGATGAAGCCCATCAGTGGTGAATTCATATTCTACTCTTCAAAATACCAACAAGGCTATGTAGCCGCAGTTGACTTCAATACCAAGAATGTTCGTGTTATCACAGTTCTGCCCAAAGGCAAATCCAAACCAAAACCGGGTACAGTAAGATTCTTTGTTGAGGGTATCCAATACGATATCAGCGATCTTGAACTTATTCGCATAGAATAAATCTATATAAATAAATCACACAACAAATGATAGAGGAACTAATATGAGTGTACTACCCATTTGGGCTAAACAACCAAAGCACAAAAAAACTGTTGTAGCAACAAATAAAGGTTGGGAAGTTGAAGAAACTGGTGAACTACTAGCGAGCCATAAAGGACTTGACCAAAAGCTTTCTGAGTTATATCAGGAAATTGCTGCGCTATCAGTGCATGATCCTGTACCAGTTCCTGAACCTGTAGTTGTACCAGTTCCTGAACCTGTAGTTGTAGTTAAAAAGAAACGTGGACCCAAGCCAAAGAATAAAGATGCAGACGCCAATACAGCTAAGTGAAAAAACATTCAAACTCTTTGCCATGAAAGCATATGATAACCCATATTGTATAAGTGAGCAAGAGTTTGAAGATGACTTAAAAAAGATTAGAACTATCAAAAAGATGATTTCAAATGAAGCATCTGATGAGAGTTCTAATATTCGTTTGTTGGTTAATTACTTTATTTCTTTTTACAATGTGTTTGAACATAAGTCTGCGACAAAGATTCTTTTTCATAAATTGCAATCACACCACAAACCATACGCTAATTCAATTTTAGTGTATCTTTCATTACCTATAGGTGATGGTGGCGTCGTTGAAAGTTTTTACAATCAAATAGAAAAACAATATAACGGGGCGTGATGTAATGAAAAGATTCTTAGATTTTGTGAAAGAGAAAAAAGAAGAAGATGACCCTTGCTGGAAAGGATACAGGCAGTTTGGAACTAAAGACAAAGACGGAAAACAGGTTCCAAACTGTGTACCAGAAAACGATGAAAGCGAACAAGAACTTGATGATGTATGACATTGAACACCGATAAGGAAAAACAATAATGCAATCTTTTAAAGAATTCTTATCAGAAGCTGAATATCAGGGAAAGAAAGTTAAGCTAAACGATCCATTCAGACTCAAAAATGATAGCAAAAAATTTGGTGTGTATGTAAGAAATGATAAGGGAAATATTGTACAAGTTAAGTTTGGTGACCCCAACATGGAAATCAAACGCGATGACGATGGAGCTAGAAAGAATTTTCGCGCTAGACATAATTGTGACCAAAAGAAAGATAAGACAACCGCTGGATATTGGTCTTGTAAGATGTGGGAAGGTGGGAAAAGTGTTTCTGATGTACTCGAATCAGACTCCCCTACAACCACCCCATAAGCCGTATATAAATGCGGTTTTGATGGTTTTGTCTCTACCTATCGGGGATAGCGGAGTTAATTAAAATTTTACGATCAAATAGAATTTGAATACACAGAGGTATAAAATAAAAAGATATGAAAACATTCAAAGAGTTTCTATCCGAACAGGGTATTAATGAGCGACTATGGTACGACAAAATAATGGGAGCATTCAGTAAAAATGCGTACACAGATGATTTCAAAGAAGCTGTTAAGGTTCTTCATGACTTAATAGTACGGAAGATAAAACAAAGTGGTGGCAAGCTCAGGCACAGTATAGAGTATTATGCGTCTAAGATTGCTGGTTCATACGTTAATGTTGGTGGCCGTGACCTAGCTGATATGTATCGTGAAACATTTATGGGTGAGGTTGCTGAGTCAGAAGCTCCCACAAACGTTACAAGCGGTGTTGCTGCACCAGACGCCCCACGGTTCAACAAAAGTATGTTCGCTGGTTACCCGTGCGTAGAAGTCGATGCAGAGACATATGTGAAGTGTAGTCGTGGGAAAGGTAAGGAACCGTATGCACGTTGGAAGAATTACGTACCAGATGCTGATATGCAAGAATTTGTTAAGACCAACTTTAACAAAGAAAAGAAGCTATTGATGAAAAATCGCGATACAGGGTCAATGACCTTTATCAAGTAAGAGGTGCAACATATGTCTATAATGACAACATTAAAATCTATCCCCGCTATGTTGAGTAGTGTTAAATTTTGGGTAATATCTACCGTACTGGTAAGCATTATCACTGGGGTNGGTTGGATGGCNTANGACTANAGAAANACTTTACAGGAACTNGCTGTTGCTGAAAANAGTATTGTNGAANTAAAAANNAANATCGTTNANGTTAGCATTAGAATTGAAGATGAAAAGAAGCGTACNAAAACCTTGCGGGAAAATAACTCAATAATTTCTTCTCAATACCTAGCGAAGATCAGAGATTTGCAAAGTATGCAGCGCAATATTAAGTTAGCTAA
>JGI1221J13441_10000766_pt1 | contig 14036 bp, 14 predicted proteins | sample LakVidmifraction_4_FD_13441 | JGI IMG/M metagenome (IMG submission 13441) | reverse complement strand
TGGATTTAAGAAAGAGATAGGATACAATTCCTATTGCCAAAAAGGGAAAGGAAAAATCGGCAATATTCATTTTAAAGCCTAAAGTTGCAACTATCCACGCAGTAAATGTAGTACCCAAATTGGCTCCTAAAACAACTCCCAGAGAATTTCTCAAAGTTATCATTCCGCCTCCCAAAAATGCCAGCACCAATAGCGTTACCATCGAGCTGCTTTGCAGTATGGCGGTAACTAACGTGCCGGTTATAATACCTTGCCAGGTTTTATTGGTGAAACGTTGAATCAAGTTCTTAAAGGATTTCCCGGCAAGTCCTTTCACTCCATCTTCCAAATGATACATTCCAAAGAGAAAGATCCCCAAACCTGCTAAAAACATCCAGTAATCAAAAGCGACTTCTTTCATAATCAGATGTTCAACTTCCTAACAAATATAATTATTGACTGGGAATAGATGTGTATTTTGTTAAAAAAACATGATTAAAATTTGTTTGAATAAATTCTTAACAGTTTTCATTGTTTTAATTAACTATTTTCGGAAATAAGTTGCTTAAGGGAAACATTAATGACAATAGGAATTTAATTTTACTTTTTATCTTATTCGTGGATTAAGTGGCTATCTTTTGGAGATTTAACTTTCTAAAAGACACTATCTTTATAACTCCTAAAAGTTATCTTGGAGCAATATTTCACTAATGAGAGAACAGAGCGAAAAAGAAGAATTTTACAATTGGATCACACACGGAATTGGTTTTGCCCTGAGCCTGTTGGGATTTGTATTGTTGATTATTTTTGAACAACAAAAATCAACATGGAGTTTACTGGGGATCAGTTTATATGGAATCTCATTGATATTGTTGTATTTCGCTTCTACCATTTATCATTATGAACGAAAAGAAAAGCAAAAAAATCGATATAGAATTCTTGACCATATAAGTATTTATGTGCTTATTGCCGGAACGTACAGCCCACTGGTTTTAATCACCTTAGCAGATAGTATGGGCTGGATTCTTTTTTGGATTGTTTGGGGAATTGCTTTTGTAGGGACTATTTTAAAGATCTTCTTTACCGGGAAATTCGAAACTCTTTCGGTTATTTTATACCTGGCAATGGGCTGGCTTATTGTTTTAGATATCGACACCCTATATGAAATACTAGATTTTACGGGTTTATTGCTTCTGTTTTTAGGAGGACTCAGTTACACAATAGGAATACTGTTTTATGTAAAACACAAAGTTCCATACTACCATCTTGTCTGGCATTTATTTGTGTTAGCCGGAAGCATATTTCACTATTTGTTCATCTTCTTTAGAGTGATTTAGAGCAAACAGCATTATGGGAAAATCATCAAATTTATTGTCGCATTTGTAGTTCTGACACAAGTTTATTATCCAGATGGAGAATGCAGGTAGGGCTTCGTTATATATTCTAATTGTTTGAAAAAAATTAATAAAAAAAAGATCAGTTGATAGTTTCTAAATCAACTGATCCTTTTTTTTATATAGAACCTTCAGCACAAACTTTTATTCTGCTTTGCTCAGGTTTTCATCAATAGACTTTAAAATTATTGATGCTTTTTAAAATAAAACCTTTTAAATGGTCATAGAAAAAATGCGGGTTTTTGGCTGATTGTGTATTAATTTCAAATCAAAAGCCATACAAACATTGCGCACAAACGGACGTGCTTCCTCGGGAAGTCTCAATCCTGTTTCGCTTATCTCTACAAGGCCGTCTTCCACCATTTCATCCAATCGGCTAATGCATTCTTCCAATTCAGGGAATTTCATATCGTCGCTTTCCCAGGAAGTCTCAAAATTGCACATGATGTTTAAAATATGTTTTCGGATAATTAAATCTTCCGGAGTAAGCAAGTGACCTCTAAAAATAGGAATAAGGCCTTTGTTCACCAATTCGGTATATTCTTCAATGGTTTTTACATTTTGTGCAAAACTATGCCAGGAATCGCTTATGGAGCTCATTCCCAACCCAATCATCAACTGAGTTTTACTTGCGGAATAACCCATGAAATTCCGGTGAATTGTTTTGTTTTTCATCGCCTTATACAAGGAATCGGTTTTTAGGGCAAAATGATCCATCCCTATTTCTATATAACCCAGTTCCCCGAGAAGTTTTTTTCCGGCTTCGTACAGTTCCCGCTTTTCTTCGGCAGTAGGAAGATCGTTATCATCATAACCTCTTTGCCCTACACCTTTAATCCATGGCACGTGCGCGTAGCTGTAAAAAGCGATCCTGTCCGGTTTTAGCTGTTTGGTTTTGTTAATGGTATCTATAACGGCCTCTTTGGTTTGATGTGGCAAACCAAAGACCAGATCGTGACTTACAGATGTATAGCCTATTTTACGGCAATTTTCGGTAACATCTTCCACCCTCTTATAAGGTTGCAGGCGGTTGATGGCTTTTTGAACTTTCAAATCGTAATCCTGTACCCCGAAACTGGCGCGTTTAAATCCAAGATCGAACAGGGTTTTAAGATGCTCTTCAGTGGTGTTGTTGGGATGACCTTCAAAGCTGAATTCGAATCCCGGGAATTTATCGGCTTTCTCAAAAATTCCGTCAATCAGTTTTTTTAAATTCTCTGGGCTGAAAAATGTTGGGGTTCCGCCTCCCAAATGAATTTCACGGATGCGGGGTTTTTCGCTTAAAACATCACAATACAAAGCCCATTCTTTTAATACAGTCTCAATATAAGGTTCCTCAACACCATGCCTTTTTGTAATCCGCTTATGGCAACCGCAAAAAGTACAAAGACTCTCACAAAACGGAAGGTGAATGTAAATACTTATCCCCTCAGACTGATTGCTCTCGTCAAATGATTTTTGGGCTGTTTTGATCCAGTTCTCATAGGAAATTCCAGCTTCGTCCCAAAAAGGAACTGTGGGATAGCTGGTGTATCTTGGTCCCGGAATATTATACTTTTGAATTAAAGTGTTGGTGATTTCCATTTTCTTATATTTTTTGTCTGTTTTAAAACGCCCATTATCCTGTTTTAAAGGTTATAAACCATTTTTCTAATTGGTTTAATTCCTGGGCAAATAACATTTGCAAAATTAAGAATTTAAGAGCTTATATCTATGATTCCTGTCATATATATCAAGAAAATTTAATTCTTCTTCGTCATATTCTCCATTTGGATTATGATTAAAATAACTCAAAATCATATTTAAAAAAATTTCTTTATCAAAATGCAGAAAAAACTAGGAAGTGACACACAAAGCAGGGTGAACTTTCTTGCCTGTATTAAAGCATACCTTGAGAATGTTGTCAATTTTAAGAAAAGCTGCATTTGATTTCAAAAAATTTGAATAACGCAAGTTCAACTTTAAAAATATTCAGCCCGAGTAAAATCCATGCAAAATAAAATCATGAAATAAGGCCTTGCAAATTGTAAGGCCTTATTGTTTTTATACTATCTAAAGGTTTAATGAAGCAGGAATTTGGTTAAATAGCCTGTCCTATTTATTATTTCACCTCTTTTTTAACTTTGTTCTTTTTATCTTTAATCCCAGCTGTAACAATTAATATTAGTATTGAAATTATGCTTATCCAGGCCCATAATGGAAATACGGGGGTTTCTCCACTAGCATAGCTGTGCAATCCTTTAGAAAGATAATAATTTACACCAAAGAATGTCATCAGTACACTTGAAAAACTAAGTATGGCTCCAGTATTAAAAATGAACATGCTCNTCATTTTTGGCACTAATCTAAAATGCAGTACAATTGAATATACAATTATGATCACAAGTGCCCAGGTTTCCTTAGCATCCCATCCCCAGTATCTTCCCCAGGATTCATTTGCCCAAATTCCACCTAGAAAAGTTCCAACAGTTGCCAAAAATAAACCAATAGTTAAAACCATTTCATTAATAAAGGTAAGCTCAGATATAATCGAGTTTAACCTCTTTTTATTTTTAGAATTTTTAAAAATAAATATAAACATATTCATTATCCCCAGAACAAAACCTAAACCTAAGAAACCATAACTTATAGTAAGTGTAGCCACGTGGATAATTAACCAATAGGATTTTAAAACCGGCTGTAAATTTGTTAATTGAGGATCATAACTGCTGTGGCTTGCCGTCATTAAGGTGAAAAATGCAAGCAAAGCAGTTGCTCCCAAAGTAATTTTGGAAAAGCGCACAAAACTAAATCCCGCCAGGATACTTCCCCAGGAAACCAAAATCAAAGCCTCATAACCATTGCTCCACGGCGCGTGTCCGGATAAGTACCATCTCAATCCCATTCCATAGGTATGGTAAATAAATGCGATTCCCAAAATCGCGATCAAGACGTTTAATGTATAATAAACGAACTTATTTCTCTTTCTCAATAAATTATCCACGAAAGCAAATCCCAATAATAAAATACTAAGCAGGCCATAAATATTTTTGAGATTGATAAATATTTTAGACTCATTATATTCAACTTCCTTGTCAATTTTTGCCTTTGAAGGCAATATTCCGGCTGCATCACTTTGCCTTTGTATGCTTTCAATATATCCCAATATTTTATTTGCGGTTGAATAATTTCCCGTGGCTGCAGCTTTGTTCACTTCCAACAAATATAACCTCATCAAGTTTCTGTAATTAAAAACCTGCAGTTGCAAATCGTTATTCAAGACCTTAATTGTTCCTGTTAAAGGAATCGAAGCCATAGGATCGTTCAAATTGATCCATTTATTGTTTTTTGAATTTTGAACCGGAAAAATAGTTATTAAATTCCCTTGGGACCCCTGCATGAAAATTTCTAATCGCTCATTGAGTTTTATAATTTCCTTGTCAAATTTATTTTGCGCGGCAGGTTTTTTTATAAACGCCGCTTCTGAAGCTGCACTGAGTTTATATGAACCATCCTGATTGAAAAAGTCGTTAAATGCAGCATATTTCCCATCTTTCCCTATAGCCGTCAGTACCGATTTTTCACGAACGTAAATTATTTTTTGTTGTTTCCAAAAATCAGGATTTAATGTTAAATCAAGGAAAACCTGCATTGCATCCATTTTTCCTTTACCGGGAATATCGAATTTATCTTTTTTTGAAATTTTATGCATTACATCGTAAGCCAATGTATTTACCGGAGCGAATCTGCCGTCATAAGTTTGAGTGATCAGATGACCAAATTTTTTGGCATGTTCTACAGTAACTTTAGTTGTGCCGGTATTTTGCAATGGCAATTGACTCACCCCATTTTGTGAAAATACAGTTGAAACAGTAAAAAATCCAAAGGCGATAATTGCGATTAAATTCTTTCTTTTATCGCGGATCTTTGTAATCTTTTTCGTTAAATCCCTATATCTGGTGTTTTTACTGAGCAAGGTTAGCATAAATCCAACAATCAATAAAAAATATCCGACATAGGTGATCCATGTACCATAAAAGTCGTGATTTACAGATAAGATCGTTCCTTTTTCATCTCTGTCGTATGATGATTGGAAAAACCTGTAACCCCCATAATCTAAAATATTGTTCATGAAAATCCTGTGATTTTTGACTACCCCATTTTTTTTGTCTATTAAAGTTACCTCACTTGCATAAGATGAAGGGCTCTCAGAACCGGCATACCGTTCTAAAATAAATTCATTCAATTTAATTCCAAATGGCAGCGCAATTTTTTTACTTCCGTAAGCCAATTGTATATTTGCATCGTCTAGTTTAAAGCTTTGATATTTGTCTGTGTAACGAGCCCCGCCCAAGATGGTTGCTTCTTTGGTTTTACCTTTGTAATTAATATCCACAACCAGTGCATCTAAACCACTATTTCCGCCTTCCTGAGTAATATATTTTGAACCTGCATTTTTTAATTGCCTGCTTAAAACAAATGCGATCCCTGTATTTTCGAGCTCATATAAATACCCGGGCTTCAGTTCTGCGGTAGAATCTTTTTCAATTTGACCAACAGCCATTTCAGGCATTTTAGAAGTTTTAATTGGCACGGAAGCGCTTAAATAGAGCTTCCCATCTTCATTGCTCGTTATTTTTAAGCCATCCAAGCCTTCACTGGTATTGTATGCGATAAAAAATCCGTGAGATTCCTTAACCTCACCATCTTTTATCGTTAAAACGTCCTCGTGCCCATCAACCTGAAGCTTTAGTTCAATAAGGTTAAAACCGCCCTCAGTTCCTTCCTCAAAAGTCTCCACGACATTTTTTAAATGATCTTTATATTTGATATTGACATCCCCGCTTTCTTTTGTAGCCAGATCAAAATCGAAAGAGTTATCGGTAATTGCACCAAAAAGGACGGGTTTTGCAGTATAATAATTCTGATTATCTACAGTTGCGTTTATACTTAAATATGGCTTAGAACTAGTGATATAATCTACGGTTTCTCCCTGACGGATATGCATAATCCCTTCAAAACCAAAATATCTGGTTACACCCGAACCAATTATTATTACAATAAACGCGCTGTGAAAAAGTAATCCTGGAAGTCTTTCTAACCGTAATAAATTATATCTTTTAATACTTCCAATAAAATTTATGACCAATAAGACTAAAACGATCTCAAACCATTTAGCATTGTAAATAATTAATTTGGCAGTAGTGATGTCATAGATTTCTTCTATAAATGTACCGGTTGCAATAGCGATTGTGAAAATAAACAACAACACCAAGGTTGCCTTTGAAGAAACTAGTAACTGAATTATTTTTTTCATGTGAGGAAATTTTGTCCGTTTAGACTGAATACTGAGGCCAAAATTAAATATTATATTTATGGATTTTGTTGACGATGGTCATAGATACCCATCTTAATTTCCATAAAAACACTTGGAATTGCTGCATTTTCTTTTATTTCTATAAAAAGTATTAACTCCGAAATTTTCCAAGAAATAACTGTTCAGATAAAAAAACTTCAAAAATTGTAATTCTTTGAGATCTATAAATTTAGCACGAACAAAATCGAAAAGGACAAACTTTTTTTCATCTAAAAATCCTATCTTTAAGCAAGGATTTCTGTTTTTACATCAGTTTTTCTATGAATGCCCCATATTATAGAAGAAGTTGAGTGGTTAAAAGATAAATCAGGAAGCCTTAAAAAATTAATTAAGCATTTTTGAATTAGAAAAATCTTACTTCAGTTTAAAAAAAATGGGGGCAAATTCAACTCATAAAAACAACTCCTTAAATTACGGAAAAGTTATTTCGGTAAGGGGAAGCGTTGTGGATGTATGGTTTGAAAATAATTTGCCGTCCATTTTCACCTTGCTTCTCACAGGAGAAAAAAAACAAATTGCAATTGAAGTATTGACCCAGATTGACGCAAACCGTATTCGGGGAATTGCCTTAACTGCCACTCAGGGATTAGCTCGTGGAATGCGTGTTGAAACGGATGGAGAACAGCTTAAAGTTCCCGTTGGAAAAAAAATCCTGGGCAGGATGTTCGATGTTTTTGGAAACACCATAGACCACCGGGAAAAATTATCGGAAGTGGTATGGCGCAATATACACCAGGAACAACCCCCATTAACAAAACGATCCACAAAATCTGAAATTTTCCTGACTGGAATTAAGGCAATCGATATCCTCATTCCATTGGAACGAGGCGGAAAGGCCGGTTTGTTTGGAGGAGCCGGGGTAGGAAAAACTGTTTTGCTAACAGAGATGATCCATAATATGGTTGGTCATCGCAAAGGAGTCAGCATATTTTGTGGTATCGGGGAACGTTGCCGGGAAGGACATGAGCTTTATCAAGAAATGAAAGAAGCCGGTGTACTGGATGATATGGTTATGATGTTCGGACAGATGAACGAACCACCGGGAGCCCGATTTCGTGTTGGCCATGCGGCTTTAACAATGGCTGAATATTTCCGGGATGATGAGTTCCGGGATGTATTGTTGCTCATTGATAATATCTTTAGGTTCATTCAGGCGGGAATGGAAGTTTCGGGNTTGATGGGCCAAATGCCTTCCCGGTTGGGCTATCAACCCACAATGGGAACAGAACTCTCCAAACTGGAAGAGCGAATCGCCAATACCGATGCAGGAGCCATCACATCTATCCAGGCCGTTTACGTTCCCGCCGATGATCTAACCGATCCGGCGGCAGTACACACATTTTCACATCTTTCGGCATCCATTGTTCTTTCCAGGAAAAAAGCCAGCGAAGGACTTTATCCTGCTATAGACTTGTTGCAATCCAATTCAAAAATGGCTACTCCCGGCATTATAGGTCAAAGGCATTATAATCTTGCACAGGAAATTAAGCAAACCCTCGCACAGTATGAAGATCTCAAGGACATTATTGCAATGCTGGGCCTGGAACAATTATCTACCAACGACAGAAATCTCGTAAATAGGGCAAGACGTTTAGAGCGATTTCTCACCCAGCCATTTTTCACTACCGAACAATTTAGTGGGATTAGCGGAAAACATGTCAGTTTAAAAGAAGCCCTTAATGGTTGTGAGCGCATTCTTTCAGATGAGTTTAAAGATCTGCCGGAAAGTGCGTTTTACATGATCGGGACCATAGAGGAAGCTATGGAAAAAGAAAATAAAAACAAGGAAAAGGAGATAAATTCCAATTCTGAAACGAAAAAAAACACAGTGAATTCAAAATAAAAAGTGATAGAAATGGAAAATGAATTAATGACAATTAAGATCCTACTTCCATTCAGGATTTTCGCTAAAGTAATAAATGTGAAACGGGTTGTTGCCGAAACAGAGGAAGGATCTTTTGGCATTTTACCACAAAGGCTGGACTGTGTCGCTGCATTGGTGCCGGGAATTTTTACTTATGAAACAGAAACAGAAGGAGTTCAATATTTAGCCATTGATGAAGGTATCCTGGTAAAAGCAGGGCCGGAAGTATTGGTTTCTGTTCGCAATGCCATTGGAGGAGCCGATCTCGGAAAGCTTCGGGAATCGGTAGAAAAGGATTTTGTGGAACTCGATGAAAACGAAAGAAAGGTCCGGTCTGTCATGGCGAAGCTGGAAAGCGGATTTATTTACAACCTGGAAAAATTCAGTAAAGAATAAAATAATGGAACCTGCTGCAAATAGGAATAAAGACGGGAATGTATTTAGCCAAAAGGTGGGCGAAAAAGAAAGACGCAAACTTAAAGCATTGCACGAAGAAAAAAAGAGTGTTTGGTTTGGCTTGGGAATGTTTGGAATGGTGGGCTGGTCTGTGGCCGTCCCGACGTTGCTGGGAGCGATATTGGGAATTTGGTTGGATAAAATTTATCCCCAATCGTTTTCCTGGACCTTGACCTTTTTGATCATAGGTTTATTTTTAGGCTGTCTGATAGCGTGGTTTTGGGTCGCCAATGAAGATAAAGAGATGAATCCAACTAAGAAAGATGAAGAGCTGAATCTAACTAAAGAGGAAAAAGATGAATGAAATAATATACATGCTGTTGGTATTCAGCGCCGGGGTAGTTTTAGGAATATTTTTCTTTGGAGGGCTTTGGCTCACGGTAAAAAACGCGGTTATCTCCCAAAGGCCTGCATTATGGTTTATTGGCAGTTTCCTTATTCGGGTGAGTATTACTTTGACAGGGTTTTATTACTTGTCTCAGGGAAGTTGGAAAAACCTTCTTATTTCTGTTTCAGGTTTTATTATTGCCCGCAGCATCATTATTTACCTGACTAAATCTATTGAGGAAAAACCAATACAATTAAAAAAACAGACAAGTCATGAAGCTAAGTCCTGATGAAACTATCTTTTGGGAATATGGTTTTATTAATATTAATCTAACCGTTGTTACTACTTGGGCATTAATGCTCATTCTGGTGATTTCATCAGGACTGATCACCCGGAAGCTCAAAACAGAAATTCATATCTCCCGCTGGCAATTGATCTTTGAGATAATCGTAATAATGATAAGCAATCAAATTAAAGAAATAGGGATAGACAAACCTGCAAAATATATAGGGTTTATCGGAACTTTATTCCTGTTTATTGGTTTAGCCAATTTATGCATCATTTTTCCAATGTATGAACCTCCAACCGGTTCCCTTTCTACTACCGCAGCCCTGGCTATATGTGTCTTTCTGTCTGTGCCTTATTTTGGCATTGGGAAGAAAGGCCTGGCAGGTTACCTGAAAAGTTACTTCAAACCAACTTTCATTATGTTGCCATTTAACTTAATTAGTGAGGTTTCGCGAACTCTGGCCCTCGCTATAAGATTGTTTGGGAATATCATGAGTGGGGGAATGATCGTTGCCATACTTTTAAGCATATCGCCATTTATTTTTCCGGTTGTTATGAATGCTCTTGGCCTGCTCACAGGAATGGTGCAGGCTTATATTTTCAGCATCCTGGCAACAGTTTATATAGCTGCGGCGGTAAGGGTAAAAGCAATAAAATAAGTATTAACTAAAAAGAGAAAAAATATGGATAATCTAACTCTTATTGCAGTAGTCTCAATAATTACTGCCGGATTTACAACAGGTGTAGGGACTATGTTCCCTGCAATAAGCGAAGGGAGAGCGGTGTCAAAAGCACTGGGTTCCATAGCACAGCAGCCGGATGCTTCGCCAACTATTACAAGGACTTTATTTGTGGGATTGGCGATGATCGAGTCTACCGCTATTTATTGTTTTGTGCTTTCAATGATCCTTATTTTCGCTAACCCGTTCTGGAATCATTTCATTCAATAATATATTCATTATGCAAATTGATTGGTTTACTGTAATTGCCCAGATTATTAACTTCCTCCTTTTAGTGTGGTTGCTCAAACGATTTCTATATAAACCTATTCTCAATGCCATTGAAGAACGCGAAAACAAGATCACCTCTCAACTTGAGGATGCCGAATCAAAAAAAGAAGAAGCTAAAAAGGAACAGATTGAATTCAGACAAAAAAATGATGATTTTGAACATAACAAAAAGGAATTAATGAAGAAGGCCGTTGATGAATCTGAAGAAAAACGTCAGAAACTCCTTGAAGAAGCGAGGAATGAAGCCAACGAATTTCGTTCCCAACTTAAAAAATCTTCAGAAGAAGTCCAACAGAATCTCAGCCAGGAGATCGAGCAAAAGGTACAGCAGGAAGTTTTCGCAATTACAAGAAAAACACTTTCAGACCTTGCTTCCATGGATTTGGAGGAACAAACTGTAAGGGTCTTCATCAGGAGGTTAAACGAATTAAAAGAAGATGAAAAGAAGCAATTCCTGAAAGCTTTTAAATCTAAGGCGGATCCAATCTTGGTTCGCAGCGCATTTGATCTGCCTTCAGAACAAAAAACTGAAATTCAAAATGCCATTGCTGAAATTTTAGGGATCGAAACCCAATTTCAATATAAAACCGTTCCGGAATTAGTGAGTGGTATAGAACTTACGGCAAACGGATTTAAACTATCCTGGAGTATTTCAGAGTATCTGAATTCTCTGGAGAAAAGTATTTCGGAAACAATAAAAGAAAAATCCAAAACAGGATCAGAAAAACGATAAAATGCCTTCAGGGGAATTACATAAAACTTTAAAGAGGACCTTCGGTAAATTAAGGCGGAGCAGGGAAAATTACGTTCCATCTTTTACTCCCCGAGAAGTTGGTTATGTGATGAGCGTATCCTCCGGCGTAGTCAGGGTTTCCGGACTTCAAGATGCCGGTTTTGAAGAACTGCTGAAGTTTCCTAACGATCTGTTTGGAATTGCCTATAACCTTGATGAAAATGAAATAGGCGTGATACTTTTGGGGGAAGATACAGAATTGAGCGTGGGAGATGAGGTAGAACGGACAGGACGGGTATTGGATATTCCTGTTGGTCAGGGATTAATTGGCAGAGTGATCAATCCATTGGGAAATCCTATGGATGACAAAGGAAGAATCACCTTTAACAAACGTTTGCCAATTCAACGCCCTGCTCCTGCTATTATGGATCGCGCGGAGGTTAGAGTTCCATTACAAACGGGATTAAAAGTTGTGGATGCTTTGATCCCCATTGGACGTGGGCAACGCGAGTTGATCCTGGGTGACCGGCAAACTGGCAAGACCGCCATTGCAATTGACACCATACTCAATCAGCACGATAAAAATGTAATTTGTGTTTATTGCGCCATAGCGCAGCGTTCATCATCGGTTGCCAAAGTAATCGCAAATCTGAAAGATAAAGGAGCGATGGAATACACCGTGGTGGTAGTTGCTGAAGGGAACAACTCCCCCGGGTTAAAATATATAGCCCCATATGCAGCTACCAGTATTGCAGAATATTTTATGGAGCAAGGCCGGGATGTGCTAATCGTTTATGATGACCTCACACATCATGCCCGCGCCTATCGTGAACTTTCCCTCTTGCTGAGAAGGCCACCGGGACGAGAAGCATTCCCGGGCGATATTTTTTATATCCATTCAAAATTACTGGAAAGAGCGACTCATTTAAGCGATGAACTTGGTGGAGGATCTCTCTCTGCGCTTCCGATTATAGAGACCGAAGCTCAAAATATTTCAGCCTATATCCCTACAAATCTTATTTCCATTAATGACGGTCAACTTTATCTCTCCCCAAAGCTATTTGAATTGGGTGTTTTACCGGCGGTTGATATTGGAAAATCTGTTTCCCGTGTTGGGGGCAAAGCCCAATTGCCCGCCTTTCAATCCATAACGGGTAACTTAAAACTCGCATATTCCCAATTTGAAGAACTGGAAAGTTTTGCCCGTTTCGGAACCCGCCTGGATGATGATACAAAAAAGAAGATCAACCATGGAAAACGAATTCGTGAAGGTCTGAAACAACCGGAACTTAAGCCAATGTCGGTTCCCGAACAAATTATGATCCTTCTCGCTTTAACAAGCGGGCTATTTGATACGGTCCCTCTTGACAAAATCCGGGAGGCTGAGGTTTCCCTATTGGAAAGCAGCAAAGATCTCCCTAAGGAAATTTTAGACCGGATATTATCAGATAAAAAATTGAGCGATGTCGACCGACAGTCAATCCTGGAAATTGCCGATGAGAAACTCTCCTCTTTTCAGGAGAAACCGGAACCAAAAAAAACCAGAAGTTAATGGACACTTTAGGGAGTTTACGCAGAAAACTGGCAGGAGCAGGAGACCTCAAATCGGTCGTCCGGACCATGAAAACTATGGCTGCTTCAAATATTGGGCAATATGAATCGGCGGTAAATTCCCTGGAAGATTACTACCGTACGGTAACCTTGGGGGTTATCGCCTTTTTTAGAAAAGATAATAACAATCTAAACCGCGAAGATACATCCCCAAAAAAAACCGAATCAAAATCAATTTGCGCCATTGTTTTTGGATCAGATCAAGGCCTTGTTGGGCCTTTTAATGATTCCCTTTCCGATTTTGTTTCGAACTCCCTTCAGGAATTTCCGGGTGAAAAAGAAATCTGGGCGGTTGGTGAGCGTATTCAATTCCGATTGTTGGATCTAGGATTTAATATCACAAATTTTTTTTCCGTTCCAAATTCTGTTAACGCAATTAGCGTACTTGTTAGAGAAATATTGATCAAAAGTCTTGAAAATTTTGAAACTGAAAGTTTGAAGGAATATTACCTGTTTTATAACCAACCAAAATCGGCAACAGGTTACAAGCCGGTAATGCAAAAATTGTTGCCGTTGGATAAAAAATGGGTGCATGTTTTAGGAGAACAAGACTGGCCTTCAAAAAATTTGCCGCAGGTTGCAGGAGGGAAAGACTCAACACTGAAGGCGCTTATCCGGGAATTTCTTTTTGTCTCGTTGTTCAAAGCAAGTGCAGAATCCTCGGTTAGTGAAAACTCAAGTAGGTTGGCTGCTATGCAACGTGCTGAAAAAAATATTGATGAGATGTTGGATGATCTTGGCCATAACTTCCATCGGATGCGCCAAAGTGCAATTGATGAAGAGTTGTTTGATTTGATCTCCGGATTTGAAGCTTTGAAAGAAGATTCCAAAAATAAAATTAAAAAAACCCAATGATTTACGGAAGAAATATCAGGTTATTTAGACGACGATAAAAATGAATTGAACCCTAATTTTTGCCGAAAACCCAGCCTTTGCATCAGCAGTAAATCGAATGAAAAGGAAGATGAATTTGAAGAAATTCTTTGCAATTTAAATGGGCTTGACCAGAAAGGTGAA
>JGI1221J13441_10000763_pt1 | contig 14082 bp, 11 predicted proteins | sample LakVidmifraction_4_FD_13441 | JGI IMG/M metagenome (IMG submission 13441) | reverse complement strand
GTTCTGCAAAATTGGCACCTGTGCCGACTGCTACAAATGAGAGTCGAATTGTGTTGATTGATCTTGCGGGTGATATGTAGATATCACCAACAAACTCGTTTGCATCAATCACTTGCGCTGTATTGTTTGTTTCATCAGCTACAACCAGTTTGTCATAGATACCGCGCCGACCTTGTATATTCTCAAGATACTGGTTAGTGGCATTTCTGAACAATGAGCGAGTGATTGGATCATTCAACTCAAACAACTGGTAACGAGCAGCACGACTGATTGCACGTCTGATTACAATGAACAGGGTACGCACGTTGATACGGTTAAACGCAGACGGTGCCTTGAGCATAGTCTTATCGCCCCACAACACAGTACCTTCGCCCGGAAAGGCTATAACAGAGTTAATGCCATCTTTGTATAACTCATTGCGCTGTGCTGTGTCAGGCGACCAAGCAAGCTTGATAACGTTCTTCATCTGACCACGGTTTAGACCAGCAGGGGAGAACCAAGGCTCTGCGGTTACAAATATGCGAGAATGCAAACCAGCAGCATCACTATCACACGGAATCCAGCGGGTTGTATCGTTATACTTATCATTAACCAGCTTCCAGTTATCTACAGCAAATCCATAAGAAGAATTCTTGTTAATGGTTGCATTAAAGAATTCTTTTACATCTGTAACGGAATCAAGGTTATTGTAAACATCAGCTAAATCAGGGGCTAGAAAAGCAACAGCATCGCCTCGATTTTCACAAACGTCAACAGCACGAATCTTACCAACAGAATTTGATCCAGATGTCATCAAACGAACAATGTCAATAACTTCTGCGTTAGAAAAAAGATCAAACCCAGTTGCAAAGTCAGCGTTAGCTTGCACGTTATCATCAACACCACCTTCTAGCGACACTTCAAACACACCGGCATCGAATACAATAGCCTCAGAAGAATAGCAATAGACATAGTTTGATTGTCCTTTGATAGCTTCAAGTATATATGCACTTGTTCCATCAATTTTCTTAGTACCCGGTACTTTTGAAACAAGTTGGTACTTTTCGATAACAGCACCAACAGTACCAGTAATCAAACCATCTTTGTCGATAACAATTAGATTGAATGTGTCAGTAGTAGGAGCATAATCAAATTCATCCGCATATGACCAACTAGAAAATCCACTAGAGTCAGCAGCGGAAATTTTAATCGAGTTACCCAAGGAACCGGCATATCGACCGATAAAAGATGGAACCTGACTGGTAAATGTTGCATCTGTTAGAAGATCAAAATTTGATTCGTTCTTTACTAGAACCGGCGTTTGTGTTGCAGCTACTGCAATGGAGTCAATAGAATTAAGTGCGTCGCCACCAACCACACGAACTAAGCGCAAAGGAACACCGTAAAGCAAATAGTTAGCAGCGGAAAGGAAGTATAAAGCTGTTTGGTTATCTGGCTCACCAAATCTTTTTACTAATTCGTCTTCGTTGCTGGTAATGCTAACGATTTCATTAGCTGGACCCCAACGAAACATACCAACATAACCAGTAGCATTAGTAGTAATGCTTTGGATAGTGAATGTTAAATCTTTTTCTTTTGAAATTACACTTGGAGAAGTCATTTTGTATGAAAACCTCTTAATTAGTTTATATCTGTTTCTATTTATTGTTTCAACGGTTTAAATCAGAAGCCTTCAAAGAAGACATCTTCTCTATCCACTTCCCCTACTCTTACAGAAAAGGGATCACTGTCAAAGCTTTCGTCTTCGTCCCCATCAAAATCTCTTTCGATAAATCCAAATGGAGTGAGTTGTTCATTGTTATCTTTATCTTTTAGTATCTCTAACCGCGTATTTATATCTGTCATATCTTTAAAATATTGTTGGGTGGTTGCCCATGCAAACAATACACAACACATAGCAAAGTCATCGTTAGCACCAGAATCGGCTTCATAACTTTTACCCTTTGGGATAAAAGTACCAAATTCATCAATAACGGTTTTATCATTCAATTCTATTTTTTCATTCTCAATCAAAGTTTTTATGTTAGAACAACCAACAGCCTTGACTGCCGTTGTGGTTCTAACCCCCAATTTACAGTCACTTCCGTACCAGATTATTTGTCTGTTCTTATCTGTCTTTGTCATCAATAGTTCTTCATACTCATATTCATTGAATAGAATTGATGCAACCTGTTCCCCGATATCATTTATTTCAACTAGAACCATTGCATTATTGTAATGATTTGCTGTAGAATTAATGATAGTAGGATACAAAACTGGTGATATACTATTATTTCTATATGTAGCCACTACCTTGTATGGAATCTGTGTAACATCAAACACGATAAACGCACTATAGTCCTGAGACAACCCACGACTAACATCAACAGTCATAGCATATATATGTCCAGCTTGTTCGTCATCTGGTAGTACAGGGTGTTCATATATTTTTAGATCATCCCTTACCTCTATAGGATTCTTCTCAACCAACCGTTCCAGAACATTACCCGCGATAAGAGAGTTTGTGGAGCCTCGAAAAAGACAGCAAAATTCCTGATCAAACTGTTCCTGTGATGTGTTGGCAATCTGTTCCTGTTTCCAAGCAAGATCACGCCCCGGAACCATGTCCCATGTAACCTTATGGTTAACATATTTATTGACACCACCAACAGATTCGGTATACAGTTTAAAAAACAGTCCACGAGCACCATTAGGCGTAGAAGACACAATAACCTGTGAATTTTTACCTGATGTAATTACTGGGTAGGTTGACTCATAGAATGCCATGTCATTACGTAGGAAAGCGCACTCATCAATATATAATAGCGATATTGATGTACCACGAATAGATGACGATGTAGATGTTGCACAAAAAATCTTTGAATAGTTAGCAAACTTCATGGAACGTTTGTTGTACTCAGAAACACCACACTTTAAAAAGTTAGGGAGGTTTTCATAAGACATCTGAACCCGCGCCATTATTTCTTGTGCTTGTGCTAACCGGTTGGCTAGAATAGCAGAATCCTTTGAATCGTTGAACGTGTTAAACCATAGTATATAGGCAGCGGTTGTCATAGTCTTCCCGGACTGCCGAGCCTGTAGGGTGATAATAAATCGATTTGATTGATATTTTTTTAATAATTCGTCCTGATATCCGTAAAGATGAAACGGGATAACACCATCATCAATAGAAATAATCTTGATATATTTCTGTGTAAAATAAGAACAATCCTTCATACACTTGATATACTCAAGTTTTTGCATAAGAGAATATTCTGGTTTCTGTTTCTTATTAAGAATTTGTTCGTTTTTCTGATAGTAATAAGCAGGACCAAGCTCAAGATCATCAACATTTATACCATAGGTATTTTTTTTAATGAACTTCTTAACTAAAGCTCTATTTTCTTTTACAAACGCTCTTATATCAAATGGATGTATTTGCATTATTATTCATCGTCGTCTAGATCATCTAATAGATCATCGACACCCTTTGGTTGTTTTTCTTCGCCGTAATAGTTATTTTGTGTATTGTGTACGGTCTTAGCTGTATCCCCTTTAGCATTATTTTGCTCATCCAAATGCTTATGCAAAGCCATGAGGTCTTTACTCATTTCAGAAATATTTTTCATAAGTGTGCTTGATACTTCAAATGCCCGTGGATGCTCGGATTCCTTAGCAAGTATTAGAGAGCTTTCAAGCGCCCCTGTGCCACGTTCAATCAAACCCCTAAGAACCGTCCTAGTATAGTTGTAATCGTCGTACACGTCGCTGTCACGCATTTCTACAGGTATGTTAGAATGCACTGGTGTATAAACAACGGTTTCAAACTTTTCGCGGATGATTTCACCGTCATCATCCAGTTCATCTAGATGAGAATCAACATCATACTCAATACCAATAAATGCTTCGATATCCTTGTTGATTTTATCGCGTTTGCTCATAATGAATTCTCGTCTATTATGTCGGTAGCAATTATGTTATCTGGATTATTAAGATCGTAGTAATTAAGGGTGATTGTTTGGATAACCCCTTGTGAACTAGAAGGCATATAAAGAAATCCCTCTACAGCAAAGTTAAAGGTTGATATCAAAGTCTTCTCATCTTCCATCATCCCCTCAAAATCATCAGTAAGGTTTGAATCTGTCAACTTAACATTAAGCGAAGTTTCTATACCCAAGTCAGGATTTTCTGTGATATTAATATTCAGAGACGGATTGAACCATGCGGCAATCTGTTCCATAATCTGAAACATATCATCAAGGTTTTTTGTACCGACACTAACCTGATATGTAAAAATATAAGGAACACGATTTAGTTGTTTTGCTACACTATTTGTTGTTGCCCTGTCTACATTTTGTTGGTACATATGATCAAGTTTGTTCTGCATTCTTTCCGGGTCACGTTCCCATCCAGTCATAACAAAACCTATGCGGGGAAACTTAACCTTAATGTGTGCTGATTTATCATACTTCTGTTGAATATCAAATTTTTGCCGTGATGAATAAGACAAAGGAATCTTTATCTTCTTACCATCACTTCTAACAATATAAATGTTATTAAACAAAGTACCAAACGCAGCGGTATATGTTCTAATTGAATTGTGATAAAAGTATTCGTTTAGTGCTGTCATTATTTCACCCCAAATGGGTCTGTTACATCAAAATCAACAAATGTATCAGTTTCGGTTTGGATTTCTTCATTGTCGCCATATTCTTCTGTATCGGTTTCTGTATCATAATCCACCATATCATTATTAATAATGTCATCAATATTCTGGTCACCTGTATTGAAAGTTTCGTATGAGAACTCGAAAGTTTCCGTTTTTACTTCCCACACATATTGTTTTCCTAATTGATAAAACGGGCTTTCGTCTTCCACATGCTTTATTTCAAGGAATGAGTTTGAAACGGCTAGATAAAGCAAATCCCCAACCTGTGGCGAATTAAATTCCTCTGGGGCGAATTCTTCTATACATCGTGAACGACTAACAACAAAAGTTGCGGTATCTTTTATTTCCAAACCAAAGTTGGTAATCATATCACCCCCACCACCAAATCCATCAACATTAACCAGATACATTTCAATAACGTAAGTGTTTGTAAATGCTGATGCCGGGTCTTCACCAAATAGATAATCATAGTTCACCAAAGTTCTAGGGAGATAGTTGATATCAATCCCTTTCATCTGGATAGCTTCGACCACAAGATCATTTTGTAGGTCTTGTTCACTTGTTTCATTATAGTTATTGACGTATGAGTTAATAGTCATATATGCACACACAATTAGTGGAATCTATATCTATTTATAAGAGTAAAAAAAGGGCCGCAAAAGCGACCCAAAGTTTTTATTATTATATATAGTTATTATTATATCTTTGCTAGGTAATCAAAACCAAGATGACCCAGAATTATTGATGCAAATACCGCACACTGAGTGATGATAATTCCATTAAATTCTGCCAAACTTTTAGCTTGATCAGTATCCATAAACAAACCACCCCCAATCATGTAGAACAAACATATAAAAATAAGAAAGACAAATGATGTTATTGCAGAATTTCTTCTGAATTTACGTTTTTTTATGTCAAGGTTTTGTTGTTCTTCGTCATTCATCATTTGACGACCCTCATCTATGTTCATCTTATACACCCTATTTTATTATTTCAGCCCGTGAAAAAATCAACTGGGAGTGAATATCTTGACTCTAGTTCTTCATCGAGCTTTTCTATTTCGGTTATAGCCTCATCATAAATTACCTGCCCATTCACAGTAACCCCACCCAGCAATTGAACCTCACCATGTTTTTTCATGTTGTTGCCCCATTGCATTTTNATCATAGCTGTGGCATATTTCTTCAACCATATATCATTGTAAAGTTTAGTATGTAAGGTTGGGTCTATAATCCTAAATACCCGCATACCAATAACAGTATCAATAGCCAATTCTTTCAAAGGCTGAAATATCTCAACTTTATTCATATAGCGTGTATGTTCTAATCTGGGTGCAGCATTGATCATGTCATACACCGAGTTAATGTTGGTGGACGCCATGAAGTAATTGATCATATCTAGCGTTTGGAACGGTGATAGGTTTTGTATAGCAAACTGATACTGATAAGAGAACATCCCATTTGAGTCTGTAGTTTCACCCAAATCCATAGTTTCAACGACCATTAGAATGTCATCTCCAATGGTTAGATATCCGTTATCAATGTCAGCTTGCGTAAGTTTATATGCAATCCAAGCTTCTTCCGTACCGTCATAATGCCCTTCCTGAAATCGTTCAAGTGCATCATCAATACGATCCTCAACCTGAGAATCTTCCACATTAATCCTGATAACAGGATGACCAAGCTTTCTCAGACAATATTGCTTGAAATCATTTCTATTAGCTATAGCCATTTAAATTAATCCTATTTTTATACCAACCGTATACAAACGTCTCGTCTTTTTCTCTTCTCTCTGCTAGAGTTACATAAAATGCACCCTGTAGACAATTGAGCATGTTGTATAAAACTTCATCCCCACGCTTAGAAAAAACAGCTTTTAGGCTTTTTAGTGTGTTTTTACCAACTAAACCATCAACCTTAATATCAGGAGTGATAGATTGTTTGTAGTTTAGTACGTTTAAAGACCTCTGTAAGAAGGTTCCAGCCCTAGCCCTACCCATGTTCACACCCGTGTCAAACATTTCGTGAGCGGTGTTGTATGAGACTACAGACACATCATCAAGCATCAGCTTATCCCAAAAGTGTGTTTTGTAGATTTGTTTAGCTTTGCTTAGAGGCATGTCTTTCATAAGACCAACATACCCGTACCTTCTAGCCAATTGCTCAGTAATTCCGTACTTTGTTTTTCCACCCGAGTCAAAAGGGTTATCGGAATAACCACCTTCAACTAGAATGATATGATCAAATGCTTTTAGAAAAAATTCACTCATCTGTTTTTTCCTTTTCCATCATTAGAGTCAGCAACTCTTCTAGCCTATCAACCCGACATTCCAATTCATTTGTCTTTTTTATCTCATCAAGAATTCGCTTTTTTGCTTTCTTTGCCATTTCAAGATCAGTTAAGTTGCAATTTTGGATAACACCGGTTTTGTCATCTTTGACAAAACCGTGCATATCTATTATCTTTTTCATAAATTAGGTGCCCAATGCAAGTACGCGAAGATTTCGGCAAATTGGAACCCGTGCGCTGTTTCTAGTCTTCATTTGTATCATGACTTGAAAGTACGCATATTCAGGTAAACCATCATCATCGTCTAGGGAATATTCAATCTCTGATACGGTATTATTGGTATTAACAACATTACCGACATTATTCAATACTCTCCAACTCTGCTCATTCACTTCATCTTCACTGTTACCAACTCTACAAGACAAGATGACATCAGACTGTTGATCAAATATTGTATCAACAAAGACACGAATAGATGTTGCAGGAGATACCAGACCTGCTATGTTAGTTCTATACTTGTTGAAGCAGTTTGAACCATCAGCTTGAACATCATCAAGTTTGCCATCAACCAAATATGTTGGAGCAATCAAGTTGAATGCGTACAAGTCAATAACAGGGGACACATTGCTATTGTTTGTTTTCATGTTAGACTTAATAACCATAGACGCATTACCAGCAAAGTTTACAGCCTCATCTGCTTTGTTTGTAATCATCCAAGGGTACTTCAAAGACTTCATACCACCCTTTTCAAGTACAATAGGGGAAGTAATGGTTTGATACGCTGTTTCTGTACCATCGATAGATTCACCCGTCATACCTGTTGCATCATATCTAATCTCTGTACCAGTATAAACAACATCATTACAGTTCAAGTTCATGAAACTGGCCATGATAGAATCCATGGTTTCAACACCAAAGCCACCAAATAAGCCATCACTTGTTGCATCCACACCAGTAATCTCAATCTCAACAGAGTCTGCATCAATAATGCTTGTAATTACATGCCCTTTATTGATATCACCAACAGCAAATCCTTTACCAGCAACCGCGTTTGTAATTGTAAGAATACTTCCCATAACCATGTTATGTTTGCTAATGTTTACTCGAACAACATTTGATTCATTGGTAGCCACAAGCAATTGGTTTGCATGTCTAGTTCTGGGTAGTTCCTGATTTTCAAGGTGTAGTACAGCAGGAGAAGTGCTAAATCTTGCTCTATGAAGCACAAACTGTAAATCTGCATTTTGATCAGCGGTCCATGTAGAACTGTTCTGAGACTTAAATAGAACACCAAGATAAGGTTGGTTAGCTATATACTTACCTGTACCCAAATCTTTTTCACCCAGATTTGCAACAAAAACATTATAATCAATACTGTTTGCCCAAATCATGATACAATACTCTCTACCTTCTTCAAGATACACAGGGTATTTGAAATTGAATGTAGATGCTACCGATCCATTATTTGATTCATTAACATCAGCAGATTTTAACAAAGCTCTTGACCCTGCAACAATCCGTTGTGTAGGTATACCATTTTCCATTTCACGAATATCAATATGAACTGGAATCTGGGTATCCTTAGACAAGAAAAACAAATCACACTTAGTTATAAAGATACCACCATCTTCTTCAACCAAAAACGATTGAGCAAGTGGGTCCCACCATGTAGTTGTATTAGCATTTGTTGTTGTAACGCTTGCTCTTTCAACTGTTCTAATCACGGTGTTGATTACGGTGCGCTGTCTGGTTTCGCGTCTTGAGGTTGCTGTGTACTCAGCTTCACCGTAAGACAATGCCAGTTCCCGTCGATTATTATCGGTATCGGTTGCAACAAACAACTTGCTTCCTACAGGAATTTGTAGTTGGTCATCATTAGGTATGTTAAAGATGCATGTAAAGTCACCGTCTGAACCCGTTATAACATCAGCACCAAATGAACCAGATACTGGTTTCACATATTGATTAATGGCATTGTTATCAAAAAAGAAATTCAATTTCGTTTCTGGTTTGTGTCCCTCGCCCGTTACTTCAACATCACGCGAACGCATGAACGGAAGCCATTCATTGTTCAAAACTTGCTCACCACCTGACCCAGAACTAGCAGATGTACTGGTGCTTTGTAGCCTTCTATTTGTAGTGGTAGTAGTAGTTCGTGATGCGGTATTAATACCAAAATCATTAGCTACTGGGTTTTGAAACAGAGCATGTGGCTCGATCAATCTTTCAACAGAAGAGCTTGACGCGCTTAGTACAGTAGCATTGTTCTGCCATGACTGACTAGGTGTAGTAACTTCTCTAAACTGTGTCACCGACTGTGTAATCACTCTGGGAGCGGTATAAACAACATCCACCCAGTTATCAACGGACGGGCTTAGTGTAACCTCACCTTCCCACCGGAAAACAGCGTAAGGATTGACATTCATGAAGGCACTACGCGAGTTTTGATTTAAGAAAACTTCCTCGGTATAATCAAGGGTTGCAACACCATCATTAATTCTGATATTAGTTGACTTTGACAAATCAGCAGCAAAATCAACAGCATTGAATTTCATTTCTGGTCTAAGTTGACTGTCACCAATTGAACAGTGGTACTCATCCCATTCATAGTTACCAACACTATGATCATCAAAAGAATCAACCAAGATACCACTCTTAAAGCGATTAAGTCCTGTTATTGGATCAATGACTTGCATATCAGCCGCATCTTTTTCCAAAAGACTCAAACTAACATAATATTCCAAACCATCTAGACGATTTTCAAGACGACCAATATCAGCCATGGTGTATCGTTTAATAGAAGATCGGTTTGGTGTGATAGAGCTTATATCCAAAGTATACGCTGGGATAACAATCTCATACAAAGACATTGAATTTGATGGAGTCGCAGGCGATATTGGATTTAGATCAGGAGAGCCTTCAACAACACTCAGTATACCGTCTTTTTTGATAACGATTTTATCTTTACGTGGAACATAATATTCCAAATCCACTCGCATAACTGTGTTCGGCGCAGGGATATAAATTCGACTAGAACCAGCACCCGTAAAGTTATCACCCGTATCATCAATTCTAGGTCTAAAATCCAACAGATCAGATAAACGCATTCCACTATCAAACGGAATATCTTTATAGTCAATGCTGGAATATGAATCTACACAAAAGTAGTTACCAGAGCTATGATTGAAGTATTCAAAGTTTACAGTTACTGGGTTTGCAAATGTTTCTTTGGTAGTAGCAAAAGAAACCCCGTAGTAAGAAGGACGCGAGTTCTTATTCATAGTGAATGATGACGTTACATCGTCACCGTCATGGGTAACACTATTGATACGAATACCATCAGCTTTACCCAAATCCAAGCGACCACTTACGACACTACCTGTCTTAACCCCAAACGTAACTGTTTTGTTTTTGGTAACAGCTTCATTAACAGAAGTCAAGACGTTTACACGAACGGGTCTACTTTCATAACCCGCACCGAATGCAATAGAAATTGCTTTGCCAGTTGGTGTTCCACCTAAAGTAGAGATAGATGAAATATCAACATGATCATTTGTTACATCAGTAAATGATGCAATAGAATACGATGTTACCTGACCCAAGAAAGTTTCATTAGAATCTGCACTAAGCGTAGCATTACCAGATGCATCAGTAGTTGTTTCAAATTGTTTGATAATAGTAAATGATGTATCTGATTCACCAGTAGCGGAATTGATAAGTGAACTGATATACTCATAACTCATACTATATAATAGGTCTGGTTTATCAGTGCCCCTAAGAAATGCATTAGCTTCTGTTACCGTAGCAGTAAAGGCAACCGCATTATCCACACCCCTGATTTCTCGAACATCTGATATGAAAGAGGTTGAAACATCACCAGACGTGTTACGAATGTCGAACAAGTACATATCGTAGTCAGCCCCATTCACACCAAAGCTTTTCACACGACCATTCCCGATAACAGAACCAGATGTGTTACGGAATTCGACTTTCTGATAAGTCAGTAGACTAGGAATGTTGGTGATTGTATCCACCGTCATGAAGTACCCGAGTTTAGCAGACAGTGAAAAGTTATTATCTGCCTCAATAGATCGAGCCTTGTTAAGCTCAATGAATTGAGTAGAAAGAACGGACGACTCATAACCTTTTACATATGCAAGGCCATTACCAATACCAGCAATAAATTTAGATTCATCACCACCCAATGCCGTTGTATACAGGCCACGGTTGTTGTCTTCTTTTAAATGCTCACGAATGTCAATAGGAAACCCTTCAACCTCATAATTTCCAGATTCATCGTATGTACGTTTGGCTAGTGTATCAGCTAGAATATTGTATGATGGTCCTCGGGCCAGTTTTTGCAAACGACCTTCTTCAATACGAAAGATTTCTGCAAAATCATCTGGTGCATCAGCAAGGCTATCATAAGCGCGTAGGGAGGCATTAACATACAAACGGTATGCACCGGGTGCCGTGAAGTTTGGTGTGCCTTGTGCGTTGTCGTAGAGCGTGTCATCATCCTGTGGGGTGACTACCTCTTCATCATAAACGAAACCAGCAACTTTTGTAGGTGTGATGCCATACTTGTCCAAAGGAATAGTGGTTTGTGTCACTAGAACGAATTTGCCACCCAGATAATACACACCATTATTTACAGTGATTTTTGAGCCTACACCCGTTTCTATGATATCAGCACGGGTGATTTCGAAATCAGATGCAGCAACATACACCCGTACATTTTCATCTGCGGGGAATGTGGATGTTCTATTGTCTGTACCACCATTCAGGTACATAAGGTACATAGTGTCTGGGTCTGTACCATCACTTGGAATAAAATTGACAATGCGAGCAATCAAGCCTGTATCTGAACCCCGGATAAGAACTTCATTATCTTTTACGAACTGTTCAAAGTTGCTAAAGCTGGAAGGCAATGTCATACTGACTGTAGCATAGCTATAATTTAAGTCGTATGATACTTCACCGGGAATAACAATAGAGCCATCTTCAAACAGATGATTACCAAGGCGCTCAATCTGCTTTTGAAACATTGTTTGGATTTGATTAAGCTCACGGGTTTGAACCGCGTACTTAGGACGAAACAAGACATTATAAAACTGCTTGTCCTCGTCATAGTCATCATAAAACGGTTGTTGTGACTGATCTACAGTTGACATATTATGTTAGTTCCTTAAAATGATAGAATTGCGATCAAATCTTCTTGTTGATTCGAAACCCGTGATATTTTTTCTCTGTTTGATATATAGAACAACTGCCCAGAAGATTTTTCAACATCAGTAGCCCCATATACCACGGCGGTTAACGGTTTAAAATCTGTATAAACCGTTTGAATTGTTGTTGTATTATAAGACTGTGATGATATAGACTCTGATTGAACAAATCCACCAACCACATTATCCAAATACAATGTTCCGGTTATATAATCAACTAGAAGAACATTAGCTGTAGCACCCGAAGTTTGCCCTGTTACTGTTTCGTTCGCATAATACAGTTGCGAACTTGACGCAGGAATACTTACTCTGAATGCAGTTAAAACTGGATTCAACGGCATATTTATAATGCCAGATGTTCGATAACTAATACCTACTGGCAACACACCGCCCTCGTCCCCGTCAACAGAGACTTTAACCATAGTGTACGTAGCCCCTAGCTCAACTCTTGGATCAGCCCCATGCCCTGCTCTCGGTCCTATAACAGCCCGTCCCGTACCACCAGCACCCGAACCACTATCTACGATTTGAACGGTTGCTTGTGTGTATCCTGAACCAGCACTGGTCACAACAATATCAATCAACTCACCGGTAAATTCATCCACAACAGGGCTTGCTTCTGCACCCGTTCCATCCCCAATGATGGTAACGGTAGGAGGACTCGAAAATGAATAACCTGTGCCTTCTACCAGAACATCAATCGTATCAACAGTACCGGAAATTGCAGATTGTTGAGAATTCCATTGCGCCGAACCATCATTGTATGTTAGGGTGTAACAAGGCATCCAATTGGATGTCATAAACTTAAAGGCATCAGATGATTGAACTGTGTACATGTACTTCCAGACATACCCGTCAGGAGTCTGAAACGGTGATGGGTTAGTGCCCGTGGGTCTGTCTTGTGACGTTGATGAATAAGAATTAGACAAACACTTGTACACGTTAAAGTCTTCTGTAATAACGTAGAAGCGATAAAAATTACCTGTACTTGGGTTTCTGGTATTGATAAGATCGATTTGATGATCATACTGATCAAACACAGCACCAGCAGCCCAGTTTGTTCTAGGAGCAACAGAAATAATATCTGTTTGTTGGATTTTCTTGATACCAATCAACTCAGACATTGTGATGTTTTCCCATTCCGTAGTATCACGCGGAGTAGGTGGGTTAGTTTCATCGTCCCATTCACTAGTTCCTGACAACAGAAAGTATGATGGTTGCGATTGAATCAAGTATTTAAACGCATCAGCGTTCTTAACTCGAACATCAGTTTTGATAATCGCTGGCATTGGTTCAAATCCTATAAGTTTGTAATTATACTCTTATTTATACACCCTTTATAAATGGGGTTACTTAATGTTTTATTCGTTACCTTTATATAATTCTGAATCTATAACAAGTGTATTTAATATAATATCTGCGCGACCTTCGCCTAACAATCCAAACTCTTCTAGTTGGTTGATACTATAAATAGTTTTTTGTTCTGCAATGTCAATAAATGTGGCTGCATTAATATCATCAATATAAATTTTAAGATCAACATTACTTTCAGACGCTGTGTAAATTGCACGTTTTTCTTCTGACAAAAGACGATTTCTGAATGCCAGCTTTGTAATTTTTGTTCCTAATGTCGGAATTGTTACTACTGGCGCATCTTGCAATACCCATACTGGGGTATATTCCATTCTGAGTTCATCGTACTCGCCTGTGTTGTCATCAACATACATTTGACCATCTGGCGCATCTTGTGGCTTCGTGTCTGCAATTGAATAATACCCGTACTGACCAAGATCAGTTTTTGAACCGATAAACGTGTTGCCAATTTTAGCGGGTCTAGATACCGTACCGCCGTTTTTAAGTTTGTACATTTTGTAAACCTCGCTTAAATTTTATACTTGGTTGTAAGGGTTTTATAAT
>JGI1221J13441_10000759_pt1 | contig 14126 bp, 17 predicted proteins | sample LakVidmifraction_4_FD_13441 | JGI IMG/M metagenome (IMG submission 13441) | reverse complement strand
AGCTCGGGCGAATCTGTCTGTCTACTCGCAGGTGGAGACGGATGTTCGTTATGCGGCTCTAGCTGGCATAGGGTCACAAGTCTTCTCAGTTGCCCCTGCTACAAGTGCAGCCCATGCTGTACGCCTAGACCAAATCAACAACCTTATTGTGCAGGCCACGGAGGCTGTTTCAGGTATTGCCAAGATAGCCTCAGCACTCGACGTTGCAGCCGGGGCGGATGATACAAAGATTGTCACCCCACTTAAAGCTGCTTTCACATACTTGAANAAGTCGGACAACCTNTCTACTCTGACAAGTGTAGCTGCTGCTCGTAGTAACCTAGGGCTGGGGGATATTGCAACTCTGGCTGCAACCAGCTTCCTGCGTACTGTAAACAACCTTGCAGATGTGCCGAGTCCAGCAATTGCCCGGAGCAACTTGGGGCTAACTTCCACAGCAACCCAAGTAGAAACCTACTTCTTACGGACGGCGAACAACCTCTCGGACTTGCCAAACGATTCTACCGCACGGAGTAACCTAGGGCTAGGGAACGCAGCAACACGGAACATAGGGACAACCAGCGGCACAGTTGCTACAGGGGACGACAGCAGGATTGTTAATGCCGTTCAAACAAGCCGTGGAGTTTATGCCGGTAATGGCCTCTTCGGTGGGGGCAACCTTGCTGCAGATCGCACTATCTCTCTTGGAACACCCTCTACAATTGGGTCATATTCCTCAAACTCTGTGGGTGCCTCTAACCACTCCCATGCCTTTGACTTGAATAGTTTCTTTGGTGATCGGAGTTTGGCTGCCACTGGATACTACATCCTTCCCGGAGGTTTGCTAATCCAGTGGGGGCGTATCTCATCTATTCCCGGCGATGGGCAACGCGATGCAGCTTTTGCCAGACCCTTCGGCGCGGTTTTCCAAGTGATTGGTGGGAAGATTAACTTCACACCTAATGAGGGGGATGGTAACGCATGTGGCGCTTACGCTATCTCAAACTCTGTTGTTCGTGCGTTCAACGACTCGATCACCTATGCCAACTCCGTCAGCTACATCGCCATAGGGCTTGCCTAATGCTTTCCGAGAGAGATTATACTGACGCTGCCAAAGCTCTTGGCTGCCCTGTTGCTGCTGTAAAAGCAGTTACCAGTGTAGAGAGCCGGGGGAGCGGCTTCTTGCCCTCTGGAGAGCCTGTCATACTGTTTGAGCGGCACATAATGAACCGCCGTCTAAGGGCCAAGGGGATAATTGTCCGGGATCAGCCTGACATTGTGAATCCAACGCCCGGTGGTTATAAGGGAGGACAGGCAGAGCATGTCCGTCTAGCCAAGGCTGTCTTGATTGATCGTGATTCAGCACTTGAAAGCTGCTCATGGGGGATGTTTCAAATCATGGGGTTCCACTGGAATGCCCTTGGTTACAAAACCCTGCAGGAGTTCATTAATACTGTATACCGTTCAGAGAGTTCGCAGATGGGTATGTTTGTTAAGTTCATACTTATAAACCCNTCTATCCATAATGCACTTATTAGTATGGATTGGGCTGCCTTCGCAAGAGGGTATAATGGTCCAAACTATAAGCGAAATAACTATGATGTCAAACTTGCACGGGAATATGCAAAAGCACTCTTAGCGTAGCGAAGTGTGATTCTATAGCAGGGATGCTTTACTGGGAGATAAATATGTATGTTGCAGCTTGTGAAAGACCGTAAGGTANTACACCGAACAACAACGGTACTATTGAGTGCTGTGCTTGTCGTACTTTCTCTTTTAGAGATAATCGAACCCTACCTTCAAGTAGTAGCACCCGTTATATCCACAGGGATGTTCCCGTGGATTAGTGCAGGTGTTGGTATTGCGATTGGTATTGGTCGTTATATAAGGCAAGACCTAGCACAAAAAGATGATGGTGAAGAAGATGCTAGCTAACATAAAGCTTATACTGGGCGCAGGCTTGGTATTGGTGGCACTCAGTACCAGCTACCTGTCGTATAACTTCTACGGGAAACTTACAGTCCTAGAGAGGAATTATGACGCGGCAATGGTAAAGATTGATGAGAAAAACAAAGAGCTGCAAACATCCATTGATAGCTGCCGTATCACTGAGGTTATAACAACTAAACTCACAACAGAGGCGGTTGTTATGACAGAGAAACTTACACAACTAATTGTCGAGCTGGATATAGTACCGGAGGGGTCTACAAATGTTCCAAACAATGCAAATATTTCAACCGCTGCCGGCACTATTCTTAGTGCTCCTGATGCTAAGCTCAAGCGCCTGCTCGATGATGCCTACTGCACTGCAGACGCGGGTAGTAGTTATTGCACCACCAGATAACCTTCTCGTTCTCCGTCCAATCATCCGTGTAGAAAGCGTATCAAAGAATGGAATCGCAAAAGGTTATATTCCCAATACTATCCAGCTAGGGATTGCTAACAAGCAGTTGAAGGCAATCCGGGATTGGAAAGTTGAGCAGTTAAAATTGTACGGAGATAATCCGCATGGCAGTCCCAACACCGGAGATTAATGGGATTGGAAACTTTATTGATTTTTCAGCAAAGTTTCTATTACCTTTCATCTTAGCGTTTGTCACATGGCAACAAACGCAGATGAGCAAACTGGAGGATAGATTATATGTGCTGCAACGGGATGCCGTAACAGAACAGAAGTTGTCCGACGTGGAGAAACGATTAACAACGTACATGGATGTTCGAATAAGCGATGTGGCAACAAAGCAAGAGATGACAAACAAGTATCTTGACCTTATTTTGCAATCAGTAAAAGATAACAAGGAGTAAAAACGTGATGCCAAGAACGCACGATGTAACTTTAATCGGTTTAGTTGCTGCAATGTTCTTGACAAACCTCCTACTCATTGGAATGATAGCTTCATACGCAAATAGAGTTACAAAGAATGACTACAAGTATGAAATCCTGAAAGAAGAGTACACCCGCTTAATTCAAGGGGTTAGACTCGATCAGGACGTTCGCATAGGTAGGGTTCAAGAGCAGTTGCAAGGGATACAGTTCACAATGAATAGGAGATTTGGTCTTATTGAAGACCGGAAGTATCTCGGGCTAGACAAATAAGAAACCCCGGCACCTTTACAAGTGTCGGGGTTTTTTGTGGGCGTTACCTTGGGATTACAGGGATTGAATGAACACCGCTCGTACAACGCCCGTACAGGCCTTGCTGAGCGTCTTATGGAGCAGGCCGGTAGAAGCGCCTAGCTCACGGCCAATCGTTCGTCCTGTGGCCCTCTCAAGCTCTTCTACAGCATCTTGCACGGTGGCCTTGAGCAGTTTTGCAAAGTCAGCATTAGAAACCTGCCCCATCTTGGAAATTACACTGTACACGCGGGATTCTGTGAGCAAGGGCTGGACTTCTTCAAAAACGTCCTGCACTTCTTGGGGGACAACGACTTCCTCCCGCACCTTAGCTGCACCTTTGCCCTCATTGAAATCTGGCGATTTGAGTTTGAAGTAAACCCGGCTGCCAGTGGGGAAGTGGGCTGGGAATACAGGCTCAATAACCACACCCTCTGCTGCATTGTCTTCCACACCCTCAGGTGTCAGTAGGGAAGTAAATTTACATTCCCACTTGATCGCCATATCGAAGTCCGCAACACCCAGCACGGGTACCGTGAGAAACCCAGAGTCCCCTGCCAATGCAAGGCTTTGGAGTTTATTGATCGCTACCGAGTTGATCCGTACATCGAATGCCCGAAAGCCTTTGGCACCGTAGTTCACACGCCCAAGGATGCTCGGCCCGTGGAGTTCGCCGTAAACCTGCAGAAGATCACCGTTGCCTAGGTTCAACGCTTCATACAGCGCCTTGAGGGCAGGGATAGTCCGGTCAACAACCTCAGCGCAGCCAAAGAACGTGCCATCGACAAACTGGTTACGCGATGCAATTTGAACTTCTTCCCCATCGAAGTAGAAGCAGAAGTTTGCACCATCAATCTTTTCCGTCACCAGCCACAGGCCAGCTTCCAGCCCGTTTGTACCCACTGCCGTAATCAAGCGATGGTTGCTGGTGTTTTCAAGCGAATTGAATTTCTGAAATTCCATTGGGTTCTCCTTAAAATTGTAGTAGGGCGCTGAGGTCGGTCAGGGCTGTGACGAAGCCGTCAAACAACTCTTCATCCCCTAGCAGCTCAGCAACAGCGAAGGCACCTTCTGCCGAAACGTCATGCTCGTCTGCCATCTCTAGGATGTAGTGTTCCCGGCTGTCGTAGCCAATGGAAACCCAATCAATCAGTAGCGTCCGCTCTAAGCCTAGCACGGTGTTGCTGCCGTCGATAATACCTTGTGGTGTGCCTGTCATGGTGCCTCCGGGGTGGTTACTGGGTTGATGTGCCCATCTTAGCCCGATACCTGACACATGGCAAGCATTTCCTGAAAGAAATATTACTACCTAAGTAATATACTCTGTAAGTAATAATAACCCTTTACATAGTAAATACAAGAGAGTATCTTATACCCCTAAGATCAAGAGCTTTTGATCTTAATTATATTTAAGCTTTTAGATAAGATCAAGAGCTTTACCACCTCGCTTCGCTCGGCGGGACTGCTCTAGCTTATCAGACGGATTTCCATCTGTCAACCCCTTGACAAGATTTATTTTCAGTGTATTATCCATCCCACACCCACGATGTAAGAGGAGAACTACCATGCACAATCAACAAATCTTGCACGATGCTATGGCCCTACGTGGTGCTGACTTCAACCGTCTGCAGCATGAGCTGGATGTGACCTTCAAGCAAGGTGTGCAAGAAGCTACGCAGGATTTCCGCAAACGTGTGTTGACAGCGGTCGAACAGCAGGGTAAGCTACGCCAACTCGAAATGCTACTGACTAGCTAACGAGCAATTCTTACAGACAAAGGAGCTAATATGGTTGGTCTTGAGTTTCATCTGGCTTGGAGCCTGTTTCAGTATTTCATTGTGCTTATCCTGACCAGTGCAATGTTGGTAGGTTTCTTTACTAGCTACGGTCGAAAAGTGCGCTGGCACATGAAGGTGCTTGGTACAGGCCTAGCAGTTTTGGCCATACACTTTGCTGCCTTCGACGTAGGGCAACGGCAGAGTGACTTGCAAAGAAGTAACTTCAATACCCCACAAGTTGGAGAAGTTGATACCGCAAGCAAAGAGAACTTGACACCAGAGAGTGCTAAGCGTATATTTGATTCAGCGGTAGAGAGTATGCACGAGCGCAACAAAGAAGACTGAAACAAGCTTCTTATTTAATAACTGATTGGAGGGAATACAATGCGGAAGATTCTAGGTATGGTAGTGGCACTGGTTTTGGCAGCATCAGTTGTAGGCTGCAGCCGTGAAGTTGTGCCACCAGCGATGAAAGGGAAGATCATCAGTACCAGCGGCTACAGTGCTGATCTCAAAGAGTCTGGTAAATACTGGTTATTTGGCAGCGAGGACATGGTGTTGCTCGACACCAGCACCCAGACGTTCCGACAACCTGCAGAAGTTAAGATGGCAGACGATCTCACTTTGAAGTTCTCCATCAACTTCCGAACACGCATTGCTGGTTCTGATAAGGTGTTGAATGCGATGTTCAACGACATCCGGGTTCCAGAGAACGGTATTGTGAGTTTGAATGCTGTCTACGCTGTGTATGGCCGAGACGTGCTGGAGTCCACAGCCCGCATTATTGTGAGTCAGTACGATACTGCAGATGTTTCCGCAAATTACCAGAAGATTACACAAGACTTGCAATCAGCCTTGGAAAAAGCAATGATTGGCAGCCCGCTTGAAATCAGCAATGTCACTCTGGCTGATGTGGACTATCCCCCAACAATTGACGATGCAATCCAACAGCAGGCTGAGCGCCGTTTGGCAATTGAAACCGAAGCCAACCAGCAAGCAATCGAACTGGTGAAACGTACCAATGCTTTGACCTTAGCAGTAGCGGATCGTGAGATTGATCTGACAAAGGCACGGACACTTCGGGATCAGAATGCAATCACGTCTGCCGGGCTAAGCCCGATTCTACTGGCGTATAAGGCACTTGAAGTACAAGGCCTGATGACGGCGAACAAGAGTGCAGTATTTATGCCCTACGAAGCATTTGGCACCTCCGGGGCCAGCAACCGTATCTTCAAGTAATCATTGGCCCCACTTCGGTGGGGCTTTTTTGTGCATGAAATAAAACTTGCCAACCAGTGGGGCTGGGTATAGACTACGGCCTTCGTTACGCACAAAGGAGAAAGAAATGCACGAAGCCGAAGCGCTACTGAATCAAATCTGTGCCCGCTTTCAAGACGCCTTGGCTGACAAAGGCCACCACCATGAGGTTGTCTGGGAACGTCACCCGACAGGCTGCATTAACATTTTCGTAGGGAGTCTGGAGTGCTACACTATCTACCCGAACACCGAAGAATGGATCGTCACGTATTTTAAGTAGGGGGCACAATGAAAGGAAAGAAAATAAATAATCCAGTCCGCAAGCACTTGTTTGAGTTTAACAAGCCCAAGGTGGAACGAGATAAGAGTAAATATTCCCGCAAGGGTGTTCAAAAGAAGCGTTTACATGAGTGATGTAATCGGCTAAAATGTACGCTAACCACACATTCTACTGAGGTATTCCATGTCTACAAAACTGATCCCCACTACTGAGCAGCTTCACTGTGTCTCCCTCATTGGCGACAACCCGGTCATTAAGATTGTTGCGGGAGCTGGCTGCTCAAAAACCACCACGCTGGGGATGGTTGCAGATGCCGCAGAGTGCCACAGCCTGTACCTTGCATTCAACAAGGCCATGGTAGAAGAGGCAAAGAATAAATTCCCACACTGGGTTACAGTCAAAACAACCCATGGTCTGGCCTATGCTGTGACAGGCCTCCAGATAGCCCACAAACTGATGAGGCCCACAGGCCGCTACCAAAATGTCTGCGGGACAGGTAATGAAATTTCACGTAACTTTAAAATTGGCCCATTGCACCTTGATAGCGGTAAATCCATTACTGCTGGTGGTATGGGTGTGGCTGTTAAAGAGACGGTCAACAGGTTCGAATATTCTGCTGACACTGAAATCACGGTAAAGCATGTGAGCTATTCGCCAGTCGGGCAGCTCATCAAAGATAAAAGTTTCAATAGGGCGGAGTACGAGGGTCGTATTGTGGGCTATGCACGGCTACTCTGGAAGTTGCGGAGTGAGCGGACTTCCCCGATTTTGGCGACACATGACACCTACCTCAAGCTGTATCAGTTGAGCAACCCCGACCTATCCATGTATGAAGTTGTTTATCTGGACGAGGCACAGGACACAAATGATTGTGTTTTAGACATCATTTCAAACCTAACCTGCAAGGTTGTACTTGTAGGCGACCCCCGTCAGCAAATCTACGGGTGGCGCGGCAGTGTCAATGCCATGGCGAAGTTCGAATGTGTCGAAGCTACGCTTAGCACATCTTTCCGCTTTGGTCAAGAGATTGCAGATGTCGCTAATGCCATTCTCAGTAGCAACAAGCCATCTACGCTGGTTCTGAAAGGCTGGGATCAGCTCACTTCCACGGTTGCACAGAGCATGGATGATAACGCCCCACACTGCCGCCTGTACCGTACAAACGCTGCACTGATTACTGCTGGTGTGGAGTTGATCCAATCAGGCTGTAACGTGGCCCTAGAGATTGATGTGCGGGACTTCGTGAAGTTGCTGGAGTCTGCCATGGCGCTGAGTGCCAAAGACATTAAGAATGTCAAGCATGAGAGCATCACCCCGTTCCCTGAGTGGCGGGACTTGATGACAGAGGCTAAACTCGTCGGTGGAGAGTTGGGACGCATTGTCACGCTGATTACTACCGGGGATGCACGGGGCGTACTGCACACTCTGGCAGGCTATAAGAAGCCAAGGAACCCTGACATCATCCTGACCACTGCCCATAAATCCAAAGGCCGTGAGTTCGACATTGTTGTGCTTGCGGATGACTTCCCAAGTTGCTACAACGAGGATGGTGAATGGATTGGCCTAGTAGAGATGGAAGAAAATCTCCTCTACGTGGCCTCTACGCGGGCAAAAAAGCAGTTGGTAATCAACACCACCGTACAAGAGATTCTGGAGCGAGCTAAGCGCCTTAGTCGCACTCAGTCTGGGAAAACTCTGGCAGTGATTGGGCGTTTATCTGGTACGGGAGATACCAGCGAGGCTACGGAATTGCAACATAAAATTGACTGTACAATCGGGGTTTCTGGGTAAGATGGTGTCTACCCCAAGAGAAGCTTCTACACCAGCACCAGTAAACAATTCAGGAGGCACCACACCATGAGCGAGAAAACTGTACGCATGTACAGGTCCACAGAGGGTTCTAAAATCCTTATGATGGCAGTTTGCAATGGCCGTATTAAGGTTGCCAGCTACCAGCAGGATGACCCTTGGCTCACACCGGAGGGTTTCGGTGTCTTTGACCGCTGGGCGACTTGCGCCAGCCATTACTACGGGGTTCTGCTATTATCGGCAGAATTAATCTGGACAACAGAATAGGAGGCAGTGTGTCGGAAAGTAAATTTATAAAGCATGGTGTTGACCTTTCTGTACATGGTAAGGTGCAGTGCCCAAAGTGTGCAGCTAAGGGTGAAGACAGTAGCCGGGATAACCTCATGGTTTACGGTACGGATTCGGCTGATCGTTATCTTGGGGCTTATTGTTGGGCATGTTCTTTTACAATCCCCAGTGAAGATTGGCTAGAAGCAAATGGCGAAATAAAAGAGGAGATATACGAATATATGGGCGCTCTATTCAACGATGAAATCCATGAACAGCTTAAAGCTAGCACAACTACAGACCCTCGCGGCTACCGTAGCCTGCGGAAAGATGTAACGGCTTACTTTGGTGTACGGCATGAGATTGACCAAGAGACCGGGGAGGTACTGTCCCAGTATTACCCCTGCACGATTGACTATGCCCTGACAGGCTACAAGCGGCGTATTACACCGAAAGACTTTAGCAAGCCACTGGGAGAGACTGGCCGGGATTGTGAGCTGTTTGGCCAGCACCGCTTTCGCAATAATGCTGATAAGTATGTCCTGATTGTGGGTGGTGAGGTAGACCAGCTCAGCGCCTACCAGATGTTGAAAGACTATCAGGTGGGCAAGGGTTACGAACACATGGCCGTTGTCTCTTCGACAATTGGAGAGTCAGGTGCCTATAAGCAGGTTCTTAACCAGTATGCTTGGCTAAACCGTTTCGAGCGGGTTATTATTTGCATGGATAACGACGAGGCAGGGCGCGCTGCTGCAGAAGCCGTGGCCAAGGTTTGCCCTAAAGGCAAGGCGTTCATTATGGAAATGGGGCTTAAAGACCCCAACCAATACTTGGTACAAGGTAAGAGCAAGGAATTTGTTTCGACCTTCTACAAGGCTCAGCCTTACACGCCATCGGGCATCGTAGGTTCTGGTAGCCTGATGGACTTGATTAAGGCCGCAGCACTCGTACCAAAGATTCCTCTGCCACCCTTCATGCATAAGGTTCAGGGCATGATGGCTGGCGGTATCCCTCTGGGGGTGATTGTAAACCTCGGTTCAGCATCCGGTACGGGTAAGAGCACCATCGCAGACGAGTGTGTCTACCATTGGGTCTTCAACAGCCCTCATAAGGTTGGCGTAGTGTCCCTTGAAAGTGATTGTGCTCAGTATGGTACAAAGATGCTATCTCGACATATCGGCATGAAGCTTGACTTGATCGCAGACGATCAGTACAAAAGTGAGCTGTTAAACAGCCCTGCTGTGATGGCCCAAGCTGAGGAACTGTTCTATAACAAGGATGGCACTCACCGCTGGCACTTGATTGAAGAGCGGGATGGTGGCATTGCGAGCCTGAAAGAGTTGGTAATGAATCTGGTAATTGCTTGTGAGTGTAAAGTAATTATTCTTGACCCACTCCAAGATATTCTGGATGGTTTGAGTAACGAGGATCAGGCGACCTTTATGAAGTGGATGAAAGGGATGGTGAAGAGCCATAAGGTGACATTTATCAACATCAACCATGTCCGTAAAAGCTCAAGCGGTGCTCAAGCTAACTCCACTGGCGCTGACATCTTCGAGGAAGATTTCCAAGGTAGCTCTTCAATCTTCAAGTCTGCAGCTTGTAACTTGCTGTTCACCCGGAACAAGGAGGCTGAAAGCGAGCTGGAACGGAATACCACCTCGATGAAGATGACGAAGTGTCGCTGGACTGGACAAACTGCACCTTCTGCTGGTAAGTTCTACTACGATAACCGGACACACTGCCTGCATGACTTGAATGATTGGCTCACAAAGCATCCTGAGCAGCATGCAGCATAACGGTTGACATGGCCTACCTTTACGGGTAGGCTGTGTACTTGAAGTTAACGCCCGTTCTTGGAGGTAGGAAAATGCAGCAAAGACAGCCATGGCACATCGTATTTGACGGAGAGGCCAACAACCTCCTGAATTCCGAGACGATTGACTACTCGACCGTCCCTTACAAGCTCAATAAGGAATTTAAACTCCACTCATTTGTCGTCGATGTACTGATGGATAATGGCAAGTCCTACCTTTACGGCTTCCATGACGGCGATAAGTTTGTCTTCGACGGTAGCCAGATCGACACTGTAGTTGAGGGTGAGACTTACACTCTGGAGGCTGGCTACGAGCCTGTGGACTACATTCACCGTCCTCTGGCAGACCTCGCTGGCTTCATTGCCGCCATCCCTGCAGGCAGTACCGTTGTAGGCCACAACATCATCGGCTACGATTTGTTGGTCATTAAGCTGGTGTATGGTATTCCGTTCGAGATTGAGCGTAATATGGCTATGGATTGCCCGCTAGGCAACGATTACTGGGGCAACACCCCTGTTAACTTTGACGACACACTTGTCAGGGCTAAAACCCTGAATCCAGACCGCTTTGGTGGTAACAGTCTGGATGCCTTGTCGCAGCAAGGGCCGGTACATAAGATTGCATTCCGTCACCACTTGCCAAAGAATAAACGCTTTGCACACTTCGGTGCGGATATGTTTTATTACAACATCTTTGACGTTAAGTCGAATCGGCAGGTTGCAAAAACCCTAGATTACGAGATGCAGGATTATAATTGGGGCCACAAGTGGGACGCAGCAATCAAGCTTGAAAAAGCTACCCTTGACTTGATTGTTCGCCAAGAACATCGTGGGTTTGTTTTCAATAGCGAATTGGCGGAGGCCAACATTGCAGAGCTGGACGCAATGATGGAAGAACGCCGGATAAAAATTGAAGCGATTCTGCCTGACCGCCCTGCAACAATGGTTGTCCAGAACAACAGCGTCCCCCCAAAGAAGCAGTTCAAGCAGAACGGGGATATGGCCGCCCTCACTGAGAAGTTTGCCGTAAAGATGGGGGCTGTGATTGAAGATGGCAAGTTCATCTGGCAAGGACAGGAGTTCACATTACCTCTGCCCCAAGAGCCACTGATTACCACGATGCCTGCTAGTGTTGGGGATACGACGCATATCAAGGACTGGCTTGTTGGTTTGGGCTGGGTGCCACTGGAGTACAAAGAAAAAGATATTACCGTCAACACCAAGAAGATAGCACTGTGCCCGGAGAAGCTGGACACTGCAATCGAGCGTTACATAGCTCAGACCATTGCAAGCTCGTTTATGTATGACCGGGTTTCTCACTTGCGGGGTATGGCTAAGACGCCAAGCCGCGTTAAGCTGGGACCAGCACAGGCAGAGCGAATCCTACGGGAAGAGTTTACACGTCGCCGTGAACGCAAATCTGGCATTAAGGTTTTAACAAACCCTAGCTTCACGACAGGGCAAGAAAAAGAGATGTGTAAAAACCTGTTGCGCTTCATTGAGGAAAATCCAGAGTATGCTCACATAACCGATATTGTGGAGTATCTGACATACCGTCACCGCCGTAATTCAATTCTGGGTGGTGGTATGTCATTTGAAGAGTTCGACGATGACGATGATGAACAGACGGCGAAGGGTTACTTAGCGAATGTGCGAGCGGATGGACGTATCCCCACACCTGCAGATACTTGTGGTGCGGCCACTTCACGGATGAAGCACCGGCTAGTTGCAAACGTGCCACGGGTAACTACACTGTATGGTAAGAAGATGCGCGCGCTGTTTGGTGTCGACGACACTTGCTTCCAGCTTGGCTATGACTTTGACAGCCTAGAGGCCCGTGAAGAAGCACACTTTTGCTGGGACTTCGAGGAAGGCGAAGCTAAGGAGTATTGCCAGTCGTTGCTTATGGAAAAGCCTCACGATGTACACTCAATGATGGCCCGGAAGATTTCTGAAATCATCGCCAAAGACTTTGCGCGAGGGCCAGCCAAATCTGTCAAATACGGTTGCTTGCCGGTAGACAATTCCCAAGTGTTAACGCTGGATGGTTGGAAGGGGTACTCGGAACTGTACATTGGCCAGAAGGTGTTGTCGTACAATCCTGCTACTGGCCTTATTGAAGAGGACACAGTTAAAGCGATCCAGCATTACAAGGACGCCGAGATTGTCCAATTGAAGCAGAAGGGATTTTGCATCGAGGTTACGGAAGACCACCGGTGGTATGGTAAGCGTCGGACAGGTCGTGGCCAAACACGCCGAGAAGAAGAGCTATTCTTCCGCACTTTTGACATGACAGGTGAGCACAGTATTCTGGCCTCAGCACCACGCGAGGCTATTGAAGGAACAGTGCCGCCAGAAGTTGCAGCGTTCTTTGGGTGGCTGACCAGTGACGGGTATTTTAAGTGGAGCGAACCAACATTGCGTACATCGTCCTCACACGGGCGATTGCAGGGTGTTGTAGGTTCCATTGCACAGGACTCCAAGAAGTTTGTAGCGGAGCTGAGAGATTGTCTGGTGCAGGTTGGGGCAGAGTACACAGAGGCGGTACGGGGGACTATGCACATATTCCACTTGAAAAGTGCTTGGCTGCGGGCCATGTTGGATAAGTGGGTCGGGCGTGAACAGAAGCATNCAGTGGACTGGTGTGCATTGGTAATGCAGATGGGTCAAGAATCNTTGGCAGCATTCTACAATGCTTTCTTTCTGGCCGATGGTCATAAGCTATTGGCTGGTCGGGAGGCAATTAGTCAGAATGATGGAGAGATATTCGATGCTATCCGCCTATGTATGTTTCTGCTGGGTATGAACTGTGGAGTTAGCCGGAAGGGTGTAGATTCTCGGTGCTACACAATCACCGAGAAGAGTTCTAATTTTATTGGGACTCAGCGGATGGTTCAAAGTGATGCAGGTAACAAGGATGTATTCTGTATCTCAACTGAGAACCAGACGTTCATCATGCGGCAGGGTGCCTTCATTGGCATAACCGGCAACTGTACCTACGGGGCGCAGGCAGGCAAAGTAGCAAAGACCATTGGCAGTGACTTGGCAACGGGTAATCTTGTTTTTGACGCTTTCTGGGAGGCTGCATCACCCCTCAAGCACTTGAAAGAGGCACTTCAAAGCGAGTGGGAGCTGTACAGCCGGAAGAAGATCGTGGGCATTGATAACCGCCTTGTTCCTACGCGATCCGCACATGCGATCCTGAACAGTAAGTTTCAGAGTTCAGGGGTGATCTGCGCTAAGCGGGCCATGGTGTTGCATGACCGTAAATTGAAAGCTGCAGGCTTGTTGGTGGACTTCTTTAAAGACAGTCTGGATGGGCGGGAATGGTGTCAGCAATTGATTGCATACCACGACGAGGCACAGGTCGAGGTTAGCAGGAAGAGCGTGAAGTTTTACCGCAAGCAGACCAAGGAAGAAGTGCAGGCGTTCAAGGATGTGGAGAGCACTGTTGGCCGGATTTGGAGCGATATTAAAGAGTCACCGAAGGGTGGTTTCTTTATGGGCTACTGCCATGCTGGCCAGCTCGCAGCAGAAGCAGTTGCAGAGGTTGGTAAGGACTTCGGCATGAATGTGGACCTTACAGCAGGCTATATTCTTGGCAGCAATTGGGCTGACTGTCACTAATTTCCTACGGAAATAAATGTTGACACGCACCGGGGAGGCGTCTATACTCCCCAACATCAAAAGCAAAGGAGGAAAGGTTATGAATTTCAAAGAAGGCGATATGGTCAAGATTACCAGCCGGAAACACGGGCACTCTTTTAAGATCGGGGAGGCTGTTAAAATCGTCAAGCTCTTTAAAGACCACTACAAAGCAACAGG
>JGI1221J13441_10000756_pt1 | contig 14169 bp, 14 predicted proteins | sample LakVidmifraction_4_FD_13441 | JGI IMG/M metagenome (IMG submission 13441) | reverse complement strand
GGTAGCATGTTCTTTAATCTCAGATCGATAGAAGATAATTATGAAAAGAGGTTTCTGCGCAGAGACGCTAAGGGTGCAGAGAAGATATTTATCCACAGATTTACAGGATTAAAAAGATTTACAGGAAACAAATATTAATAACGGAGAAAAATAATAAATGCTTGCAAAAATGGAGATTTGGTATTACAATAAATATATTAATTACAGAACATCAAACCTAAGTGGAATAGAGGAGAAAATATAATGCAAATGGAAATAACAGTTGTCCCTCATAATGGAAATGTGAGATTAGATTATTCGTATTATTACAATTTTGCATCTGCTACATATAAAATGCTTGGCAGTGTAAATGCTGAACTTGCAGAAAATCTGCATGATGGAGAACACAAAAGCAGAATAAAAATGTTTGGTGTTTCCCCTTTAGCATACGGAAGACCTCAAAAAGATTGTATATTGTTTGCTCAACCAACATTTTTTACGATTTCATCACCTTGGCCCGAGCTTATAAATAGTCTTGGTGAAGGACTAGTGAGAAGTAAAGAGTTATATATTGGCAGTCAGAATTTTCGAGTGGCGGCTGTAAATATTGTTATGCCTCCTGACTTTAAAGAAAATATGACTTGGCTTCCAAGAATGAACAGTTCATTTGTTGTTAGTGAAACACCTAAAGATGAAAAGAAAAAAGAGTATATTATGCCGGATAATCCCAAATGTGCAGAACTTATGAAGAATAACCTGATTCATAAATGGAAAAGATTGTGTGAGATACGAGAAGATATTGCTGCATCATGGTCTAACACCCCAGTAGAAGAATGCTCTAATCTATTCAATGCTGATGATATTGAACTAACTTTTGTAGGTGAACACAAAACCAAAATGCATCTAATAAAAACAGTGCCAGTGCAAAGCTTCAAAAATATTGAAATACATATGAAAGCACCACTGCCACTTCAGCGACTTGCCTGGTCATGCGGTCTCGGTGAAATGAACTCAATGTGTTACGGCGTGGTTGAAAGGAGAGGAACATGCAACAGTTAAACTTGTTTAATGATGTCGATAATATTTCTCTTGAAAATGTTTTATCAGAACCACCGAGTTTTAATACAGAAATTAAGTTGAAGATAGATGCTTTAATGCCTTTGTCTATGAATAGTGGTGTTCCTGGACAGTTTTATGCTAGTGCAAGTAAACCTTCAGAAGTTATGATTTTAGGGCTTTTAGAAAATGCTTTAGGTATTTATTTAACTACGAAATCTCGAGCTAAGTTAAATAAGATAGCAAAGAAAGGTGCAAAGAATAAGGCAGTTATTAAAACTTCAAAATTTGAAAGTGTTCTTCAAAGACACGTTATAGTGCTGTCAATCACTGATTCTTTTTGCTTGCGTTATACTGATTATTTTGCAAGACAAACTACAAGAGATGAAGGTGAAGCAAGGTTGAAAGGTGGAGCTAATCATTCGTATAGCTTAGTTTCCTCTTTAGAACAACTTTCTGATAGTAGTGATAAGGCAACTTTGAAAAAAATGAGCTCTCAGGTCGCACTATTTTCAACATCTCCCTCAAAACGTGAATATGTAGAGCCATTGATGCCGTATATAGTAAAACTGCAGACATCTAAAATGTTAAAAAAGTGTATTATATCTGCAATTAAAGAACCTGTATCACCTCTTTTTTTAGGAAATAGTGAAGGTTGGGTAGATGTGGAGGTTGTTTATGATTGAATCACTAAAAGAGGTTTTAAGTGATAGTTACTCGCGATATGGACTAGCTGTTGCATGTGCTTATTCAGAAGTTTCATTGGTTCAAAATTTGAACGATGAAGAAGAGTTTAAGCAAATTTTATTAAATACATTATGTCATTGTGCTCAAAACTTTCGCATGAAAACTGAACAAAATCCTAGCATTGACAATGAACTACATTTTAGAGCAATACCATTAGAAGAGTTAGAGAAAGATAAAAAACTGGTTCAAAGTTGTGGATTAGCAGATAAAGGTTATTATTTGTTTCCATCTACTTTAGTAAATGGAGAAGGTGCTGCTACTTCATTATTTAAAAAGAACGTTGAGTTAAGGGCTGAATTAACAAGTGAGAAGGTATTAAAAAATCATGACATTAAGACATTCTTTGATTTGAGAAACAAAGAAATATTAAACAGAAAAAGTGTTAAAAAGTCATTTTATTATACATGTTGTTCTTTGATTACGGCTATGACACCATATAAGCCATGCTTTCTAAATTTTGAGAAGATTCAAGGTAAGGTAAATATGTCAAATTGTGCAGTTATTCCTGATCTGCCATTAGAAGATATGATTGTTTTTGTTAAGTTATTTTCTAATATGCAGGCTTCTGTTAATTTAATGAGTACGACAATATCGCATGAATATAGAGAAAAGAATAAAGGTAAGTTTAAGCGTCCGCCAATTTTTAATGGTAATTATCCGAATGCTCCCAACTATCCAAAACTACTTGGAGGAGTAGGTTTGCTGGCCTCTATTGGCTTATGGGCTAAAGAGAATGATATGCGTGACAAAGCACAAAGTGTTTTAGAATCTTTAGAAGATACATCTTTGTATTTGATTACAGCAGATGGGACTTCTCAGGAACATTTCAAAAGTCCGATTATAAAGTTGGCATACAGTGGAGAATTAGAAAGTATTGTTAGGTCTTTGTCTTATACCGCCAGAAAAATATCAGATGTTGAAAATGAACAATTACTTTTTATATTTCATGCATCAAGATTTATGCAACAATTTAATAGAACATATTTCAAAAACTTTTTATCCGTAAGGACAGAATATCAACATTGGCTTTTGCCATTAATTAAGGAGTACTTCATGACAACAGAGAACATCAGTAAAGAGTTAGTACAGTCGGCTACTGCACTTGGAAAATGGTTAAATAGTATTTGCTATTTTGCGGCAAAGGACAAGTTGGGTAAAGCGTTTTTTGAAGAAATAGCAAAAGAAAAAAATAAATATATTGCGGAACTTGAATCTACGATTATGGCGTCAAAGTCTAGTATAGATTTAGCTTCAAGAATATCAACTAGGGGGGGGCGCATGGCTCATAGTGATATGCCTGTTGAAGTTCTACCTTTTTTGCAAGCAAGTGCTTGGGGGGAAATAGAACATAAAGTTGCTCAACAATTGGTTATTAGTTTTATGAGAGTTAGGTCTAATATAACAAAGTCTGAGGAAAGTAATAAGTCTGAAGCACAAGAGTCAATTTACAATCAAGTATAAAGAAAGGTAAGTTATGAATAATATTAAAGGAATATTAGTTTCAATTATTGCTCCATTTGAAGATCATATTGCTAATGGAGGAGAAAAAGCATTTGGTAATGCATCAACTATAAAAGTAAGACCTGATGGACGTGTATATGTTTCAGGACAAAAGCAACGCCATTCATTTTTTGCAGCAATGGATAGATTGAATGCTGATGAAAATGAGACATATGTTACAAATGGGGATGGTGTTTCTAATATTGTAGAAAAAGATTTACGTGCAGACTTGGGAGGATATTTACACCCTAGTGAAAAATCTTTCATTAAAAGAAGAATTGCACCATTGACGGCAACACCTGCTGTAGCAATTGATCCTAGTGAGATTGGTCGTGATCTTAAAATGCGTCTTAATAATAATGAAGATGGGGATAAACAAGCAATAGCGACTGCTGAATTTAGTCAACTAGATCTTATGATTATGAATTTTTTCTTAGATATTTCAGCGTTGTCAATTCGGAAAAAGTATGAATATAGTGAAACAATTCATCAGGGAACTAGTTATGTAAAGCACGTGTCGGAAGATGAACGTTTACGTCGTGCAAAACTTATGTTAGAAGCTACAGCATCATTAACTGATTATGCAAATCAGGCTAGAAATGCTGTTGCTGCGGAACCGCAACAAGTATTTATAGTTCTTGATACTAAGTTAAGTCGTAAGGCTTCTCGTTATTTTAAGGCAAATGAAGTCGAACAAAAAAATATTATTGCAGAATTAGATAGTCGTGGCGCAAAGTATTATTTGGGAGATGATACAGGTCTGTTATCAGAAAAATCTGTTCTATCTGCGTACCAAGAAGCTATTGAGGAACTTGAAGTGTCTGGATTATATGACCCAACTAATGGTGCTGAACCTAAGACTACAGCAGAGTATATTGAGGGACTAGCATAGTTATGTCGTCCCCTAATCTTGCAAAGCCAACAGGCGTTTTATATGAAACTCATATTGCAGATGTATTAGCTCAACTATATGAGCTGTTTTCTGTGAGACCTTTTGTCTTTAAAAAGTATACAGAAATGTTTGGTGACAATCTTTATGAGATTACTAAGTTGGCTGGAGAGTGGCATGACAGGGGGAAGTTGTTTGCAAGTTGGCAGGATGCCTGCCAACTTGATTTTCAGGTATATAAGACATTAGATGTTGTAGATAAGCAAAACTTTAAAGCTGTTAATCTTCAAAGTTCTAGAAATAAGTATCGACATGAACTTATTTCTCTTTTGGCATTAGATAAGTATGTCGAAAATGCTGATTGGAGAGTTAAAGTTGCTATTGCAGCACATCATGGTAAGCTTTCTCAAAGATACGAGAAAAGGTGGACCGATAATAAGGAATTTATTTCATATTGGAATGATTTCAAGAACTTTGATGGAGACTCTTTGTACAAATCAACAAAAGAAGAAATTCTTAATCGATATAAATATTGTGCATCAAGAGCGTTGTTGAAGTATTGCGATGAAAGAGCTAGCAGGATTGAAGATAATCAAAGTGTAATATCTGCAGAAAAATTTAACCTTAAGTATACATTCCCAAATGGCTGGAAAAAACGTGGAGTTCAGAAAAAGATTGATGAACTAAAAGATGAGGATATTGCTGTTTTACGTGCTCCCACTGGTTCAGGTAAAACACATGCCGCTTTTTTATGGGCTCAGCATCAGATTAATAATGATAAAGCAGATCGTTTGATTATTGCTATGCCTACTAGGTTTACAGCAAATGGAATTCTAAACTCCGTTCATGATATTACTTCATCTGGTGTTTATCATTCTAGTGCGAAGTTTAATAGAAAGCAAGAGCATCAAGATATGATTGCAGCAAAATCACTTGAACTAGCATGTAATATTGTTACTGTTGATCAGTTATGTTTGTGCTTAACCTCGACATCTGAACAGCAACAGGAAACATTTTTCAATTTAGCAAACTCGTGTGTGGTTTTTGATGAAGCCGATTTTTATGATGACTTTATCCAATACAATATTTTAGAATTGCTAAAAGCACTAAGAGTATTAAAGGTTCCTGTTCTTATTATGAGCGCAACGGTTCCTAAATCTCATGTAGGCTTTTATTCTTTAACAGGAACGAAAATTTCAAAAATATTTTCTGATACTTCTAGAGATAATCAGCAAAAGTTTGACATTAGAAATGTTGGCAACGTTTCGGAACTCACTGATGTTGCACCATTATTGGAAACAACACTTTTAGGAACTCCAACAATTGTTTATGCAAATACGGTTAAGCGTGCTCAAAGTTATTATTCTTTTTTTAAACAGCACGGAGTGGAATGTGTTTTATATCACAGTCAATATAAAGAGTTAGATAAGCAAGCCATAGAAGAAAAACTTTTAAAAATGTTAGGTGAAAAAGCTTGGAAAGAAGGTAAAGCTCATGGTGTAGTGGTAATGTCACAAATTGGTGAAATGAGTATCAATATCTCTGCAGAAATAATGTTCACTGATTTATGTCCTATAGACCGTTTAATGCAAAGGTTTGGACGTTTGTCAAGATTTGATAACGATGGTTTAGGAAATGCTTATATTATGATTCCTTTCGCTAATGATAAAATATTCCCATATCCTTATGCCAATAATCATGAACCTATCGAACCATTTTCTAGAACAGAAGAACTGTTAGAAAATAGAAAGTACTCTTTTGGTGATTTGCTTAATATTCTGGAAAAAGTTTATACTTCTATTCCTGAATTATCGCCAAAAATAAAAGAAAATATAAAATCATATCAGCAAATGATAGAAAATAATTGGTTGATTTTGCCTCGTCAACTTGTTATTGATGATACGGATATTGAACAAGAATTGTCTGAATGGAAGTGTCGTGATATGCAACCTACGTGTATTCTTTTCTGTGATGATTCATCTGAAAATGGTTTGAAGTTTAATAGTTATTATCAATTTCAAGAATATTGTTTAGAACATACAATAACAGCAGCCATATACATTAGAAATAAACTAATGCAATTAGGCTTGTGCAGTAAATTTGAATATACTATTGGTAATGAAAAGTTTACAGGGGTTAGAGTGTTCGAATCTTATGATAAAGAATATGGATTAAGAACTATAATTAAAGAAAAAGGTGAAGGTGTAATCTTGTGAGGTTACCGAACAAATCACCTTATGATCATCTTTTAGAATTACGCCGTAAAATAGCTTTGATATTGAGATAAGTGAGGAGAAAATAAAAAATGAACAATGTGAATGAGAGAAAGTTGGTTTCTGTCGCCAAAGAACTTGGAGAGTCCGCATCTGCTGATGCTTTGCCCAAGCTTGCCGAGTTGGTTGCTTCTGAATCTCCACTTGTTCGTCGAGTTGCTGCATCGGCAATTGGAAAACTTTCTGGTATCGTTAATTCCACTGCGTCTGTCGACTTATTACATCCGCTGCTCAGAGACACCCATCCGCAGGTTCGGCAGTATTCGGCAAAAGCTCTTGGGGCTTTTGGCGCTGCAGCAAAAGAATGTTTAAAAGATCTTGACGATCTTAACAACTCATCTGTGGAAAAAGATTATGTTAAGCGGAGTGTAAATGCTTCAATAAGGATTATTAATGAAGCAATAAGACTTGAAGTTGCTGGTTCAAAGAAGAAATGTCAAAAGTGTGGACTTTTGATTGATGCAAATGAGTATGCTCGCTCGCAAAAAGCGTTTCAGCGTAACTATTGTGATCATTGTTTTGATGAGGTTTATCTTCAACGCCGTAACTGGGAGACAAAGGTTGAATTAAACAAGAATATTGAAGCCAAAGACGGAACTTTTGTTCAGTCAAGAGGTGAAAGAGAAATTGCCGAGTGGCTTACAAGAAATAATATCAGATATAAATATGATGAGCGTTTTAGAATCCTTGATGGATATGCAATTCGCCCAGATTTTTATCTGCCGGAGTTTGATGTCTATATTGAATACTGGGGGATGGATACGAATGATTATAAGATTGGGATGCTAAAAAAACAGAATATATATCAGCAACAGGAAAAGAAATTAGTCTCTTTGTATCCGCAGGACAGGAAAAATCTTGATTTCTTTATTCGAGAGAAGCTTGGTCGATACATTAACTTTTAGATTTTTTGGAGAAAGATTATGAAAGAAAAAATTACAGGAACAGAGATGTCGTATTTGTATGTATGTCATAGGAAACTTTGGCTTTTTCATCATGGAATTAAACCTGAGAATGAAAATATTAATGTACAAATTGGGTCTTTGATTCAAGATTCGACCTTTTCTCGCAAGGAAAAAGATATTCCGATAGGTGATATTGGTGTGGTTGATTGGATGGAGCTGCAACATGGACGAATTCATGAAACAAAGAAAGCTAAAACGTCAGTCAATTCTGATATTGCTCAAACTCGCTACTATTTGTGGTGGATGCGACATAATGGCATGAAGGTTCACACATGCATTATTCATTATCCAAAACAGAAGCAGACGAAGGAGTTAGAATGGGATGATTCTTTTGATGAACTTGTGGAAAAAGATCTCGAGAATGCAAGGAGTATTGTTGCGCAAGAAAAACCTCTTGAATTTAAAGAAATAAAATTTTGTAGAAATTGTGCATATGAAATGTATTGTAAAGCTGATTTGGAGGATGTATCATGAATTTGTATTTAACCAATCCTGGTAGATTGAAAAGAAAAGATAATACTCTTGAATTTCAAGTGTTTAATGTTCCTGAAGAGTTACAACGTCCAGAAGAAGAAACACCTTTAGATGAGGACAATGCAATAATAAAAAAGCATGCATTACCTATAGAAACAATTGATGCAGTTTATGTGTTTAATGAAACTAGAATAAATACAAAATTACTAAACTTCTTTTCATCTCAAAAGATTCCTGTTCATTTCTTTAATTATTATGGCTATTATAGTGGTGCATTTTTACCAAATGCTGAACAGTTAAGTGGAAATCTTGTCATTGCACAAGGGGCTGCTTTTCAAGACACCGAGAAACGTCTTGAAATATGCAAAGCTATTACTGAAGCCAAAATTCATAATATTCTTTCAGTTATGAATTATTATAAACGTAAAGAAAAGGTGAATGAACAGAATTTTGAAAGAATTATTCAGTTGAAAGACTCATTAACAGATATGAATACTCCTGAAGAAGTTATGGGAATTGAAGGATTGACACACAAAATATACTATGAAAGTTGGCAATGCTGGTTAGGAAGTTTTGCAGATAATTTTAAACGAAAATATCATCCACCAGACACTCCGTTGAATGCGATGATATCTTTTCTGAACTCCTTGCTATATACTGCTTGTGTAAGTGAAATATATAGAACAGCATTATATCCTGGAATCAGCTATATTCATGCACCTCAATCTAGACGATTTTCGCTCGCTTTAGATCTAGTTGAGCCATTCAAACCAATAATGGTTGACAGATTGATTTTCCAACTAATAAGTAAAAAAGTAATTTCTGACAAGGATTTTAAAGCTTATTCCAATGGAATAATGTTAAAGGAAGAAGCACGAAAAAAAGTTTTACAAGAGTGGGACAAGCAACTTCGAGTAACTGTAAAACATGCAGGCTTGAAAAGATCTGTTTCATATAGACAGTTAATAAGACTTGACTGCTATAAACTCATCAAGCATTTACTTGAAGATAAACCATTTAAACCATATAGGATTCAATACTGATGTTTGTTATTATTGTGTATGATACGGAAAAAAGAAATTGTGTTAGGCTACACAAAAACCTTAAAAGATATCTCTTTTGGAATCAAAATTCTGTTTTTGAAGGATCTTTGACCAAAGCTCAATATGAAGAAGTTAAACAGATCTTGAAAGATAATATTGTAGACTCAAGTCATGTTGTGATATACTCAATGGAAAATGAAAAATTATTAAAAAGAGAAGAGTTAGGAATTGAAAAAGGAAATACAAGTAATTTCTTGTAAGTTATTTGTTGATAAAACAATACATTATCTGTGGTTGACAGAATTATTTTGTTATTATTGTGAAAAAACTTTCGTTTCACCCAATAAAATATGACATTTTTTGTCGTATTCTATAGGGTTCTCATCAAACCGAAGTGGATTAGAAACAATATAATTAGTAATGTGATTGTCATCCAAAACACGGTTCTCATCAAACCGAAGTGGATTAGAAACTTTGAAAGTAGTAGGTTTTTTACTGCATACCCATTAGTTCTCATCAAACCGAAGTGGATTAGAAACTGTATTTATCAAATGAGATTCTAAATCAATTCCTTGTTCTCATCAAACCGAAGTGGATTAGAAACTCAGTTAAAATATATTCATTATAATTATTTGCAATTGTTCTCATCAAACCGAAGTGGATTAGAAACAAAGTCTGATTAACCTTATCGACTAAATACTTCCAGTTCTCATCAAACCGAAGTGGATTAGAAACTCATAATTCGGTATCACACTATCCAGTGCCATTATGGTTCTCATCAAACCGAAGTGGATTAGAAACTCCTGAAAAGTCATCTACATCGACCCATCCGTAAGTGTTCTCATCAAACCGAAGTGGATTAGAAACAAGCATCAGCAAAATGGATGAACGACTGGGGTGAAGTTCTCATCAAACCGAAGTGGATTAGAAACAGAGCCGTAATCGCCTTTTCCGTCTTCTTTGGCTGCGTTCTCATCAAACCGAAGTGGATTAGAAACACTGTTTGAAGTAAAGCCAAACTCCCTTTGTATGCCGTTCTCATCAAACCGAAGTGGATTAGAAACCAAGATATAGTCCAGCTTGCTGCAATGATCCCTAGGTTCTCATCAAACCGAAGTGGATTAGAAACCTAAATATCCCATCAGTAGCACTGATTTTCTTAGCAGTTCTCATCAAACCGAAGTGGATTAGAAACACAAATGGCAGAACTCACTAAGACCTATGCTAATGGTTCTCATCAAACCGAAGTGGATTAGAAACGTTTATATTCAGATGTTTAAAGGTTTTAAAGGTGCGTTCTCATCAAACCGAAGTGGATTAGAAACTTTGGTCTCTTTTGTTGTAAGCGGGCCAACATTCCGGTTCTCATCAAACCGAAGTGGATTAGAAACATCCCTTACGATGTAAACGAAAGCGTGCCAAAATGAGTTCTCATCAAACCGAAGTGGATTAGAAACTTGTATGGCAAGTGCACGCGCAATGAAAAACGAAAGTTCTCATCAAACCGAAGTGGATTAGAAACACAGTTGAAATTCTTTAATATTGTCTTAAAAAAATCGTTCTCATCAAACCGAAGTGGATTAGAAACTTGCTTTTCTGTTAGGGAATAATTCCACCATAAATAGTTCTCATCAAACCGAAGTGGATTAGAAACGAGGACTACGACAATGACTTCTAACACAAACGAGCTGTTCTCATCAAACCGAAGTGGATTAGAAACCGGTTCGACTTCTAAAGCAATATTAGTTACAACAAGTTCTCATCAAACCGAAGTGGATTAGAAACACACATCATTGTAAGGTTACTTATTGTTCCAACATTGTTCTCATCAAACCGAAGTGGATTAGAAACCAAATTGAGCATTGCGAAGCGGCCCCTCGAAGTCCAGGTTCTCATCAAACCGAAGTGGATTAGAAACGTATATATTTGTCCATTGCTCGAAAATCTCAATATGTTCTCATCAAACCGAAGTGGATTAGAAACCTTCATAAATGTTATTGACCGTTGCTCTGAATCAGAGTTCTCATCAAACCGAAGTGGATTAGAAACAAAAAAATACGGGGCTTTATAACCCCCATATAAACCGTTCTCATCAAACCGAAGTGGATTAGAAACTCAGCAGTTTTATGTACAGCCTTTATTTGTGTTGCGTTCTCATCAAACCGAAGTGGATTAGAAACTACAAAACATGGACACGCAAATTCGACAAAATTTTCGTTCTCATCAAACCGAAGTGGATTAGAAACTTGTATAAGTTCCATCAGCAACGGCAGGAGTTCCAGTTCTCATCAAACCGAAGTGGATTAGAAACACATAAGGCACTAAACCACTCAAATCTTGGTCGCCAGTTCTCATCAAACCGAAGTGGATTAGAAACAATAAGTTACCCTGCTCTTACCTATCGTTTTATACGTTCTCATCAAACCGAAGTGGATTAGAAACTGCTTTTTCAAACGATACATTTGCTATTATTTTATCGTTCTCATCAAACCGAAGTGGATTAGAAACATAGAAATAACAGAAGTTGATTCAAATTCTTTCAAGTTCTCATCAAACCGAAGTGGATTAGAAACTTCTCGAAATAGGCTTCTGTTACTTTATCCCATAGACAGTTCTCATCAAACCGAAGTGGATTAGAAACAATCTAATAGTATCGCCGCTTTCGATTCTGATATAGTTCTCATCAAACCGAAGTGGATTAGAAACAATACTGAAACACATAATCTAATCTGTGAAAATATGGTTCTCATCAAACCGAAGTGGATTAGAAACATCAAAATCAAACCATTTAGTTTCGGTAGATACTCGTTCTCATCAAACCGAAGTGGATTAGAAACTTTATCGGCTGATGTTAAAGATTGGGCGCAATCTTGTTCACATGGAGCCTTTTTTTGTTATGGTTGTATTTCTTTTGGTTACATGGTTTTACTTTTTTGTTTCCCTAGACTTTGTAGAGACTCAAGCTTTGGAAGTTGATACACAACTTGTTGATAATATTCTAGATAAAGATTACAAACTTGAAGATTTTGATGAACACGCAGTAAGGTTTTATGGAGGCGCCCTTGAAGCAAATAAAAAGCTGATAGATAAAAAGGCTAAAACGGCTAAACGTGCAAGTTTCTTTGCAAAATTGACATTTGGTGTTTTTTGCCTACTATTATTAAATATTTTCATAAATATAATTGAAGCAACATACCAATGAAGGAAGATGTTATGAGTAAAAATGAGACAAAGACAACTAAACCAAAACCAAGTCCATTAAGAACAACGACAGTCACAAATGATTCTAAAGATAGGGCGTCAACTTTTAAAGCAGAAAAGAAAAGGTAGATTCTAAATACCGGGCTTATTTATAGCTCGGTATTCTGTTCTTAATGTAGAAGAATGTTAAGTTGTGATTTTAAAGAAAGAATTTATGAAATTAAGACATGAAGATATTGAGATAAATAAAGAAAAACCATTTACTAATGGTAAACTAGGACGAGAAAAATATGCTAAAATACTTACTACTCTTGTTGACAACAAGAATGATGGGTTTGTTTTGGCAATTAACAGTGAGTGGGGAACAGGCAAAACTGTATTTGTCAAAATGTGGAAACAACATCTTGAAAATGAAGGTTTAAAAACTTTATATTTTAATGCGTGGGAAAATGATTTTGAGGAAGATATTTTGGTTGCCTTACTTTCTGAATTTAAGGAACTTTTAAAAAGTGCCGAACCAAAAATAAATCAAAGTTTTAAGAGTATTATAAATAAAGCAACGCCTTTAGTAGGGAAAGTGGCTTTAGGGTTTGCAAAGACTCAGATAAAAAAAGTTATTGGTGAGGATGCCACAGGAGAATTGATTGATACAGTTACTAGTGTTACTGCTGAACAATTAGAAGAACAGATAAACGACTATTCAAAACGAAAAGATAGTATTGTTGATTTTAAGGATAGTCTTTGTGAATTTGTTAAAACAAGTTCTCCCGAAAAACCTCTTGTATTTATTATTGATGAGCTAGATAGATGTCGTCCAAATTATGCAGTTGCTGTATTGGAAAAAGTTAAACATCTATTTTCTGTACCAGGAATTGTTTTTGTTCTGTCCATCGATAAAGAGCAACTAGGAAATGCAGTTCGTGGGGTATATGGAAGTGACAAAATTGATGCAGATGAATATTTACGACGTTTTATTGATATTGAGTATTCGCTTCCGGCTTGTAATGCTGAAATATTTTGTTTTTATTTACATGAATATTTTAATATTGATGAAGCATCTTTAGATAAAGTGTCCCTTTCTTTAATTGCAAAAACACTTTTTCAAGATAAACACATTACTCTTAGAGGATTAGAGAAAATACTAGTACATGTACAGCTAGTTTTTAATGCCCAAAAAGTACATATTAGTGCTACAACAATAATATTTATTATTTACTTAAGACAATATCACGAAGTTTTATATAGGCAAATAAAATACACAGAATTGTCAACGGAAGAATTATTGGCAGCACTCGAAAACATAATTATGCCGTATCCTCGTTTAAACAAGAACTGGGCTATAGTATATTCTGTAGCTGATATTTTATATTTAAGCCATAATAGCAGAACGGTAGAAGAAATTTTTATGAATGGAAAAGATGATGATAAATTACTACAGATTACGACATCTAAACTTAATAACAACAATGAGTTATCTGCCAGATTAGAAGATAATTATTCAAAATATAAAGATGACACTGATCAATATCTACGGATGAATTATTTAACTGATAGTATTGAATTATTTACTCCATTTATTACTGATGAAAGATAATCATTAATCATTACTGATCTGTTGTGTTTGAGGTGAGTGCTGCATAATAGTATGTTGTTGCTATAATGTTGATGTATTTGTCTTTTATATTTGTATTCTAGTATAGCGTCTGCTATAATCTGAAAATATTTTGGAGGGATGATTTATGGAATTTTCACAATTGGTTTTACAAGCAAGAAAAATACAAAAGATTACGCAAGAGCAGCTAGCTAGGGAACTGGGAGTTAGTTTCTCTACTGTGAATCGATGGGAAAAGGGCAGGGCAAACCCTAATAATTTAGCCAAACGTGCTTTTTTTCAATTTTGCAAAGATAATGATATTGATATAGATGAAGGTAGTTTATGATGAGTAATTTGAATATAACGAAGTTTCATTCAAAATATTATGCGTATGAACTAACTCGCTCTGGAGGAAAAGGCGTTGATCGTATGAATCCAAATGGTGGGG
>JGI1221J13441_10000751_pt1 | contig 14195 bp, 12 predicted proteins | sample LakVidmifraction_4_FD_13441 | JGI IMG/M metagenome (IMG submission 13441) | reverse complement strand
TTGATTGCTTCGTCTCTTTCAGTATAAGCATATTTAGGAAATATATTTGATTTTATTTCAGCTAATTCTAATTCATATAATGCTTGTACACGGTAATCAGAATAATCATAATTTCCATTTTGTATTTTTTGTAATAATGAACGATGTTTAAATGGTGGAGTACGTGGTTTAAAGCGTCTCCACCAGTAAAATTTAACATAATTACTTTTTTGAAATGTTGATATTTTTTCTTCTATGTTCATATAATTTCAATATATAAACTTTATTCTGATGTTTATTTATTTTATTTTACATTATTTCACATGATCCCCCATGGCAACTATAGGCACCCATAGTATCTATATCAACATATCGTGGTTCAATCAGAATTTCTGTAAAGTTTACATCTTTAAATTTTCTATTTATTTCACCCCATTTATGTAATAAATGAACATCTTTCAAACAATAAACAGCCTTCTGTAAGTCACGTTTGAAATAATTTTTTGCGAAGCGTTTAGCACTTTCCAACCAATGTTTTTTTAACAATACTTGTTCTCTAGTGCCTGTGATGATTTTTTCCCTATTTAGAACATAATCACACGCTTCCCATAAATTTTCATTGAAATAATGTAAACCATCAACAATTAATCCAGAGGCAAACATAGCTCCATGACCATATTTATTATTAATTTCATCAAATGTTAATACAGAAGTATTAGGTGATTGATTCCAATCTTTATCACCAAAAAGTGATAAGAAACTAACAGCAGAGAATGTATCTTGATGCTGAAATACATAATCAGTTATAGTATCATAATCATCAATAATTACAGTATTAGAAACATTATGGGAAGTATTAGGGATAATACATCTTGATTCTACTTTTCCTGCATCAACCCAATTCTCCTTAACTAATTTAATTAATTCAAGATGTTTAACTCCTTGTAAATTGTTTTTATATAAGGTACCTTTAGGGTTTTGAAGAGGAACAAATACAGCATAATCGGATTTAGTTTCAGAATAAACACCTTCTTCAATGAGGAAGGGCATATTTGTTTCTAACCATTTGGCCGTATCTGTTTCTTTATTTAATTGCATTACTCTAAAATATCTTTCAGAATGTTCAGGATGTATACCAGAAGCACAACCTAATATTACAGAAGCATTTCCACTTGGTTTAACGGTTGTTGAGCGAGCAGATGGGTTAATATCTAATAATAAAGCCATTTCATAGTTTGTTGAAATAACTAATGCTGCTCCTTTTTGGAGAATATCATCATTAAATAACCATGGTTGATTTGTCCATCCAGTAATTGATACTCCTAATAATGCTTCCTTTTTAGATATTTCTATAGTCTCATATAATACATCTTTTAAATATTTAAAATCAGTATATCCTGCTTGAAGAGTACCAGCAATGGTTGCTGCTTGTACAGTTTCTAAGAATGTTTTTTCATCCTTCATTAATGCACCATTGATTTCCGTCAAGTTGCAACATTGAATAGCTGTTTTAAATCCTGGTTCTTGGAGTAAAGTAACATCGGATTCTTGAACGCGTTTGATGATGCTCTGATCATTCCAATCAAAATATAATGGGGTAAAGCCTATTTCAAAACAAGGGTTAAATATTTCGAATATATTATTCATAAACACAAACCCAATATCAGAAACTCCTTGATTTAATTCCAATAATGCTTGGAATTCTTCTTGGGTAAATTTAGAACGTAATAACCCGACTGAATTATTGGAACGTTCTCTTTGTCTATTATTATTTCTCCAATTACCTGTTTTAGCATTAACTAATTCATTATCATCAGGGGATACGATTATATTACATGCTGCTCTTCTAATACCACCACTTAGAACAGCATTTGCTAAATGCATGAAAAAATCATAAGCTAATAATCCAATAAATGGTTTTGGTTGAATATCAACATATCCATTTATTAAAGTTTCAATTTTATCAAAAGATTGTTTTATCCCTTCAGGACCGGGAGCTTTATATCTTCTTCCAATTTTAGCTCCTTTTATTCTAATTTGGGAATAATCAAATTTAATTTCATATCCTTGATATTCTTCAAATCCTTCAACTGGTTTTTCAGTTAAATAAGAAGTTATTAAAACATGTGCAGCATCACCCCATCCTTCAATAGTATCTTGTACAGTAAATGTTTTAGTTCCATTAGTTCTTTTTTGAATAGATGGTAACATATTTAAAAAGGGAAGCATCATATTAACCCCCACACCACAACCACACAACATTAAATAAAATGCATTTCCTAAAAATGATGGTTTATCAGCATACATTACAAGACAATTAAACATTTTAAAATTATGTTTAAACATATCTTCATTTCTGAATTGTAATGAACGTTGTGCTGTTAAGTATTTTCTATCAGAATATAATTGTTCTGCTAGTGATAAATAATCGGTTAATTCGGGATGTTTTAATATTTGTTGAGCATATCGGGTTCTGTGTGTTTTGAATACATCATTTGTTGCTTCTTCCCATGTTTCATATCTATTCTTATCATCATCCCATCCTAAAAAATCAGAGTATAGTTTGAGGTCTGATAGGAATTTTCTACCTTTTTCCATTATATATTNAATATTAAATTATTTGTATTGATTTATTAAAGCGATTATTGCGGTTTTTGACTTTACGCCAGTAAAACGATCTATTACTTGACCATTTCTTTCAAATATAACGGTTGGTATACTAGATACCGAATAGTGAGATGCTTTATCTTTATTGTTATCAACATCTACTGTTTCAAAGGAAACTCCAGAAACCTCATTCTGTAATTCATTAAATATAGGAGATAATATTTTACAAGGTTGACACCAATTGGCAGAAAAACGTATTATTTTTATCATAAATTTTATTGTTTTGGGATTATAAATATATTATGTATTATAAATGTTGCTAAGAAAGTGTAAAGAATTTTTTCTTCAACATATCTCTATCATCTTTATCAAAATCTGAATATCCAATTTTAGCATTATCTGCTTTATCATTTTCATCTTCATCTTCTGATGGAGTGTCATTAATTATAATTTTACCATTTGCTGTATCGATTGTAGAATTAAAAGATAATCCATCAGCCCCAAATCTGTTTTTTACTATATGCCATCTTCCTGTACCTCTTACTTTATCCTTTTTACGTCTAGCTACCGAAATAATAATATCTCCAATCATAATTTTATCGTATGATCCGGCGGCATTATCTCCTTCAATAATTGCGCTTTTAGATGCTGTTCTATTTGCTTGGGAAGGGGATATGATTGGTAAATTTAATACTTTTGCTAAACCTTTAGCATCAGTATACACGTCATCAATTTCATCTTTACGTTCTTTTCTACCTTTACCTTTTAATAAATCTAAATAATCAATAATAATGAGGTCAGGTTTAAATTCATTTTGATTTTCCAATTGTTGGATATGCGCTTCAATTGTTTCTAATGATACTCGTTTTGGGGGATATTCTTTAATTACAATTTTACCTTTTACTTTATTAACTATTTCTTCAACAGCAGTTCTATGTTCATTTAATTGATCGACAGGTATTCCTGAAAATACAGCATCATATCGTTTTCCAACATATCCTTCACCTAGTTCTAATGTATAGTGTATTACATTATATCCCAATGCTGCAGCGAATGCACCCATTGCAATAACAGCCCATGATTTTCCACCCCCTGGGTTTCCAAACATTAATACTAAATCACCACCACCAACTCCACCTTGAGTCAATTCATTAAATATAGGCCAAGGGAAGGGGATAACATGTCTATCATCATCTCTATATCGAGTTTCGATATCAAGAGCATATTCATGACCTATGTTCTTATCTTCTCCTGCCTTCATGGCATTATTTATAAGACGTCTAATACCATCAAAATCCCCAATATTAAGTAAATCAACGGATTTGATTAATGCTTTCTTCATCTGTTGATTACTACAGAATGATGTAAATTCTGTTTCAACATAATCTAAATCCTTATCATCAGCTGCTTTAAAGGCTTCACGTAATGAATCGGTTAAAGCAATACGCAATACTTCATTGTCTATCTTTTTGACTTCAATAGATAATGTATCAATTGAGGGAATTGTATGATATTCATCAAAATAGGTGATTATAAAATCAACAATCCATTGATGTGCTGAATTGCTAAAGTATTCACTTTCTAGTGAATCAACTATATTCATAAGGAATGGTCGTTGTGTTAAAAGGGCCCCGATTACTTTTGTTTGAAATAATAAGCCATATTTCTCTAAACTAGATAATGTAGTCAACTGTATCTCCTTTTGTTTTATTTGATTTCATAACTTTTATTTATTTTTAAATGTACTGAATTATTTATGACATTCCTACTTAAAATATACTTAAAGATGAAAACACTTCTGAAAGCCATGTCTCTACATTAGGTATTCCATTCCCTAAATTGTCTTTGTAATATAGTTGTAAGAACCCATGTTTATTGTATTCTCGTTTATATGCAATTTCTTCTTCAATAATATCAATATTTTCATTAGATAGAGGAATGTCTCTCAAATTCATTAAACGATAATTAATCCGAAGTTGATGGGAAAAATCTAATAATTTTGACCCCCATTTATCATAAGGATCTAAACCTTCCAGCAACGTCTCTAAATGTAATTGATTATCTTCTTTTAAATGGGGGATAAGTTTTAATAATTTATCAACACCTAATCCTTTAACCTTAGGTACATTATCACCTTTATCTCCCATAAATGTTTTATATAATAAGTAATTACGAGGATAAATTCCATATTCTTCTTTAAAATTTTCTACGCCATATATTTTCTTTTTAGTGGGGGAATATATTTTAACTTTTTCACTCACTAATTGCAGGAAATCTTGATCAGCCGACATAAGAGTAATGCGATTGGTTTCCGCTATACCTTCGTATTTCTGCGCTAAATAACCCATCACGTCATCTGCCTCAATACCATCAATCACAATTAAACTAACGGGGAGAGATTGAAGATATTGAATCATTCTTTCCATCTGATTGGTGATTGATACTATTTCCTCCTCCTTATTAGTAAACATTTTATAATTGGTTATTCTATCAGCATTTCTATTAGCTTTATAAGCAGGGAACAGATTACGTTTTGAGTTTGAACCTCCAACCCCATCAAATATAATAATTACTTTTGTTGGGGAATTTAGTTTAATAGCATATCCTATTGATTTTAAACATCCAATCATCCCCCCAATATGTTGACCTGTGGAGGGATGAATTGCATTAATTATGGAGAATGATCTAAGAAATGTGTTTAATCCATCGATTACCAATATTGATTGATTTTCAGTTTCTGGTTCATTAGTAATATCAGACAGCATTTCTGTAAATCTATTCTTCCCCATTTTCAACATCAATTGGGGGAGTGTTGTTTTCATTCCATTCTGATTTATCTTCAACTAAATCAAAGTCAAGAGTACCTAAGATTTTTAACCATTCCTCAGCATGTTCTTTTTTATAATTATCAATTGCTTTTTTATCATCATCAATGAAACCATGTACTGTCATTGTTACAGTACCTTTAGTTTGAACACCAGTAACGTGGTTTTTATCTACTGATATCTTAGTGCGTTTTGCAAACTCAACATCTTTACCATCTTTAGTTGCTTTTAGTTTATTGGTTCCACTATTTGTAATGTTACCAAATGTTACTACTAATGATGAATCAAAGAACATTGTATTTCCCCCTTTATTTTTCATTTTGGGTTGTTCCATTGGTGAATTTGGTTTGGCAACCCAAATCTTATTAACAGCAACTAAAGTATTTGTGTAAGGGATATTTTCTTTACGTGATAATATCAGTTTTTGATTAATGAAATTACCAAATTGTTGAGACATAGCACCAGCATTCCATTCGTTGTTATTTGTGGATTTTTCCACTGACATTCTACAAGGAATGGATCCTACTGAATCCCAAAAGAAACATAAATCATATGGTAGTTTCCCAGTTGATTGTTCATTTAATAGATCAGCAATAAATGCTGCAACATCCTCAATAGTATTTAATGAACCTCTATCAACATAAATAAAAAACCCATTATAATCTAAAACTTCTCCAGTATCTTTATCAACTATTTCATTAATCTCAAAACCCATCTGTTTAGCATGCTCCCAATTCCATTTCATTTCAGTAACAATAAAAACAGGCAGAACACCCATTTTTTGGGCATTTACTGCAGCCTCTAATAATGCTGTTGTTTTACCTGTATCTGAATGACCTCTTAATAGGGTAATATGTCCCATAGGGATACCAGGCAATGAAATTACATCTTGAAATGCTTTAGAGAGTGGTATCCATCTCTGTGATTTAAATTTTACGCTTTGATTTAGGAATTTTGATTTCTTGAATGTATCTAAATCAAAGGTTTTCCCCAATGATTTAGATACAACTTCTCCAAGACTTATAATTGGTTTTTTTGCCATATTTGTATTTTTTTATAATTATTTAAATAATCCATCAAACTTATCTACGTTTGATGTTTTGGGAGCATTATTTTCCAATGTATATGGTTTTACATCAGATTTTTTATCCCATGGCAAGTCTGAAGGATAATCATTTTCCTCAACTCTTGTATTAGGAGCTAAAGGAATATTATCTTCAATATCATCTTCAGGATTTAAAAATTTCTCCAAAACAGACTTTAAATCTTCAAAATTATATTTTCTATTAATATTTAAGATATCCGGTTGTTCATCTAATATTCTCTGTAATAGATCAGCATCTCCAGTAATGGGGGTTTGTTTTGGTTTTGGGCGTAAAGTACATTTAACTACACTACGACCTGCTACTTCACCATTGGTTGCTTCAACTGTAAAATCACGACCTTCTTGAATATCGGTAAAATCACCATAATCCTCATCAGCAGCAATACCTAATAGTTGTTGATAAATTTCTTTACCAAATTCCCATAAACGAGTACCTAATTGTTCTTCACCACGAATAATAACAGGAACAAAGATACGCATTTTAGCATCTAATTTTCTTGCTAATTGCCAATCGTCTTTATCTGATGATTTACGTAATCCTTTAGCAAATTCTACAATTGGATCTTTTTCATCCCAATTAGTTAATGCAAGAATTGGGCCTTTCGCAAATCCATAATGGAAAAATACTTCTCTAAAGGGGTTTTGTTTATTATGAAGTGAGGGAACAATACGTACTTGATGATTTCCGACTTTAGGTTTCCAGAAGATCTTTGTATAATCTATTTTTTCATAAGTCTGTCCAGGCTTTTGTTGCAAACCTGCTAATTTTAAGCGCATTTGTGAAAGATCCATTTTTTTAATTTTTTTAAGTTTATAAATTTTATTTGTAATTGAATATAATAAGATAATTATGACAAGCCAAAAAAACCCTCGGTTGAGGGGTTATTGGTTTTATATTTTAATACGATAATATACGGTAGGAATTATGACAACTTTATAGATTACATATCTTCATCATCATTTTCAGTAATATCAAACGATTTAAGAAAATCAATTAATGTTAATGAAGGATTACTATTAGCAGTTTCCATTAATTTATTTATAAGTTCTGAATGAGTAGTGTCTGTTAGGTTATCATATATGTTTTCTTGGCTAACATTACCCCATCCATTCTCATTTAATAATCCTGCTAATTCTTGTAATCTATTAGATTTCATGTATTTTATTTATAAATTAATAATTCTATTTATTTTAGTATCCAATCTCCTTATATTATCTCCTGTGGTTAATAGAATACAGTTTTTATAATCTTGCCAATTTATTATATATCTTGTATCTAATATCCCATCATTTAATGATTTTATGAGACTATTGAGTGCATTTATAGTATATAGGGTGTTTGAATCCTTTTTACGATGTAATAAAATAGTATTAAGTAAAGGAATATTTGAAATATTTCCTGTATCAATATTATATGTGCAAATTAATTCATCAGAGTGGGGAGATTCTAAAATAAATATCTTATTAAATAAGATTGAATATTTGTTACTAATTATGTTTATAGTATCATCTACAACATCGGGTGAAGTGAATGTAGCGAAAAGTTTATTCAATATTGTAGAATTTGATATATTTGTAATAAATATATCAGAACATTGAAGAATGATGCTATTCATAATTTTCCATTTCTTTATAATTTAATCCTTGTTTAATCTTAATAGGATATTTCATAATTGTTACTAATTCATTCAATATATTTAAACCATCTGATGTTGAGAAGTCAAATAATAAAGCATCATATGTGTATAATACTAATTTTGTTTGTTTGTCTTGTAAATAATCTAAAATCTTCATAATAATTCTAACATTTGTCGATGTCTCATAGCTCTGAATGATATAATTGAATATTTTAGTAGGGTTGGGTGTATCTATTTCTTCTAAATTAAATACTTTATTTTCTGAATATATTTTTCCATTTTCTTTTAATAATTCCCATAAATTGTTTGTGTATTTTGCTACTTCTTTAAAGAATGGTTTATCCTTATACTCTTTTCTAATCCCACCATATAAATTTTGAAACATTTCCTCTTTCCCTACATTTAAACTTTCGTAAATGTTAGTAGATGTTAAAGGAAAATTAACTAATTCACCTATTAAACGAGGATGATAACCAGAGAAATCCATTTCCATAAACATATCATTAATAGGTTCATAACATGTTCGTTCATTATCTGTTTTATTTAATGCTGCAAAGTTAATACCATTGAATCTATTAGAAGGTCTTGAAGTGGTTGTATGTAGATTATATTGAGTATATATTTTACCTTCAAAAATACTAAATTCAGGGTGTTTTAATGTTTCTTGATATTGTGATACAAAGCAACGTTTATTCAACGCTATTCCATTTTTCTCAATACGGTGGAATACAACGCTGGATAATTCGTTATTGAATTGATATATGGCATTATTTGCGTCGTATTTGTGTATAATGGGTAATACTATATTATATATTGTTTCTTGTTCCTCATAATGTTTACTTATAGGGATTAATGTGTTTATTGTTGGATTATTGAATTGATGTTTGTAATAATAATCTATACATTTATTACTAACTACATTATTNTGTTTANTGTTGGATTATTGAATTGATGTTTNTAATAATAATCTATACATTTATTACTAACTACATTATTATCTAAATTAACATTTTCAATAAAATTAATATCATATAATTTATCAGGATAAGGAAAATGATATAATGTTTCCTTCTTTTGGGGAACAAATAGTCTTGATGTATTGTTTAATAAATGTTCAAATACTTCATTTTTATCCAAACTAAATGATTCATTATGATTTAAACATATCATCCATCCTTTTTTATGTCCTACAGGGCGGATATATATTAAGCTTAATTCAGATAGATTTGGATGAAAATTATAATTTAATGGTATGAAATTAACAAAGCAATCACCCATTTTAGATAATTTAGCTAGTTGTTCTTTCTTCTCTATAATATAAAACATACGTCATAACCTTTATTTAAATTTAATATATAAAGAAATTATTGGGTTTCCAAAAATATTTTAATACCACTCATTTGTTGTTCTGCTAATGTAATAGGTAATGTATTATTACCAGATATATTCCATTTGATAGATATAACTTGGTATATTGAGTTCGATTTTAATTCATTAAAATTAATTTCATTTATTTCCTTAATAATGAATGATGTTTGGTTAAGTTTCTTGGCAAAATATCTAAGGGAGTATCCTCTATCAAAATCATCAGGGGTTGGAATATAATTTTGTGAAATAGGGGTTGTATTTTTTAATTTTATCCCTGATATTATTCCATAAACAAATGTTGATGGTTTTGTTAAAAATGGATTGATGTTTATTAATGTGATTTTTTGTATTTCTGATGCATTTGCATTAAATTCTTTACCAACAAATATCCTATTATTCATTTCATAATAATATCCTTGATATTCTATATTGGTATCTATAAACATATATTCTTTACCTTGAGTATATTTTGATTTTACTATTATATTTTTAGGTATTCTTAATGCCATTTTATTTATTTTATATCAATTATATCTTTCAATAAAGTATTAGGGAATATTACTATATTTTTCATTTTGAAAAAGTTTACTATGTAATTAGTATATTCTCTGGGGTTATTATCGCCATCTCCTAAAGGAGCGTATTTTTCAATATATTCTAATAATGTTGGGTTTTTTGGATATATTGAACTTTTACCCTCAATAATTATATCTAATTGATCTGATGATGCTTTTATACCATCCTCCAATGAAAAAAATTCAACAAATCTGGATCTTGTTCCGGGACCTCTGCCTTTTATACTAATATTACCTACTGTTTTAGTAAAATTCCCCGGATTATTTAGATCAAAATTTATATTCCCTGGTTTGAATCCTTCCTTTTGGGTTTGAGCAGTTAATAGTATTCTTCTCCCTGAAGTATATTTATTGAGGGGTAATATTATATTTAGTGAGGGGATATAATATTTATCTATGGGATTTATACTTGATGTAGGGTTTGTTGATCCAATTGAATTAATAGAATTTGATTTTAATATTTGTTCTAATTGACTAGATATTACTTCAGGAGGGGGATTATTGATTAAATATATTAATTCCTCTACAGTTATTGTTTCCCCATCAACTCCTGGTGTTGGATCATCTAATATAATGTTTTGAGCATCTATACTAGTAGTCCAATCATTACCCGATATTTTATGTCCTATACCTGTAATGATATGGCCTAATTTTGAACCTAACCCATCTCCTTTATATCCTTTTGGTAGTAAATCATTAGGGATTTTAAATATATGTCCTATTACCAATCCCCCAATACCATCCATTTCAATTGAAAGTTTTGTTGGTATAATAGAGTTATATTTTGATTTTATATCGGTAAAACTTATAAATCCAATAATTAAATCTCTTAAAGCACCTTTATATTCTGCTGCGCTATTAACATCAAAAGAGGGTTGTGGTGAAAATAAGTAAGATGAAGTTGCATCTCCAAAAAATTTATATATAGTTTGTAAATTTTCTCTTAAATTAGTTAGTTGTAATTTTTTAGCATTTTCCTTATCCGAATCATTATTTACTGTAGGATCGATTTTTACAGGGATTATTCTATCTATAATACCTCTATTAAACCCATTCATAGTATTACTATCTACACTTAATGCACCTCCCTGCACTTGGGCTCCAATAGCAATTATGGTTGATTGTTCTGGAAATATTTGGGATTCTAATTTATATGATCTTACTGTAGATTTTAAGTTGTGAATTTCTAATGTAAAAGCTTCTTTAAAAGCTTCATCTTTGTTTTTTTCATTAACATAATTAATATCTATTATCCTTGCTTGACAATCTATTGGGTCAATATGAATATCAAAGTTATTAACATTTCCTATAGAATTTGATACTGATGATAGGATATTTTTTATGAAATCATATATGTTGATTTCTTGTTTTTCTTTTTTATCTTGGGATTCTAGATTACCATCTAATGATAATGTATATAGAAATTGAAGATTTACATATATGTTCCCTATTATTCCTAACTCTTTTTTTTCATTAAGAAAATAAGAATCTAATTTTTTTAAATATTGAATGGAATTTCTGGATGAAATAGAAGTTAATAACTTGGTAATTGTGGAAGTTGTTGAACGGGATTCAATAAATGTTAATCCATCGCTGGAAATAGGATTTACATTGAGATTTAGGATTGAATTTTTTATAGATGGTGAAGGGATAGTAGACCAAAGATCATTCCCAATTAAACATATTGTTGGATCAACAGATATTTGTAAGGGATGTCCCAAACATAATAAAGGGGAAAGGGATGATGGTGGTGATTTATCATACTCTCTTTCATTTGTTGAAACAGAAATGAATGATGTATTATTTTTATTATCTTTTAATATTACATATTCGTTTAATATATCAGTTAATGATTTTAATTTAATATAAATATTTATTGTATTAGCCTCATTATGGATTAATTTATCATCATCAATGGATGAATTTGTTATTTTTAACTTTTTAATGAAAAAATCATACATTGTGTCTGATTTTGGGAATTTCAAACGATATGTTTTACCTATTTCATCAATTTCTGAATTATCATCCTTTACTATATTATATATTTCACTAAATAACCCAGTTAATATATTTTTTTTATATTTTTTTTCACCTTCTAATCCGATTACCTTTTTATTTAATAAACCTTTTGAATTTTTATTTAAATTAATAGTTAGGGGGGAATAATTTACTTTTAATGATTCTAATATTTCTCCAATTGAGATTATAGTAGTAGTACAATCATATCCTCCATCTTCACGAGCAGACCAACTATAGTTTTTAATATATCCAAACATTGCATCATAATTTCCACCTGATAATTTTGATTTTTCAAATAACTCTTTCCATATTTTTTCTTTAGGGGGGGTTTGCTCTATTATATCATAAGTACCACCAGGAATATTTCGTTGTATTTTTCCACCATTATTACTGTTATCTAAATAAGGTAACCATCCCCATTCAACTAATACTGTATATCCAGGACGCATATATAATAGTTCTAAGTCCTCAAGTTGTTTAATATCCCAACATTGAAAATTTACTACAACTTCACGTAATGAACCATATGCTGATTTTGATTTTATATCAATGGAATTAATACCAGGCATTGGGCGTAAGCCTCTATTATATTGTTTTCCTAAAGGGGTTTGAGTATCATAAGATGCATTAAGGTTGTTTGGGTTAAAAACCCCCTCTCTTATACCTTGAGGAGATAATATACCACCTTTAATTTGATTAGTTGATGCTAATTCATTACTTCCATCAACATTAACACTGGAAGACATTTTAATCCATGCGTTGCGAGAATTTAAATATTTAATTGAATCAGGAGTACGTTTAGATATTGCCTCTTGACGATTTTTTAGTTGATCTTGGGTTTCAGATATAAATGTATCTTTAAAAATTGACATAACATTATCTAGTTTTATTAAAATTATCAAACAATGCTAATATAGCATTTAAATTAGTAGGTATTCTTATTTGAGTACCAGGTTCAGGAAACATAAATCCCTTAGTTACATTATTATTAGCCATAGCAATTATCCACCATAACGTAGCATCATTATAATATTGAAGGGATAATAAATCTAAACGATCTCCAACTGTAGTGATAATATATTCATCAAATTCGGACAACGGAATATTCGGATAGGATTTTGATTTCCAATATGGTTTATTTCGTTGAGTTTTTAATATAGTTAGATTATCGTATCTATTCATTGTAATTTAGATATTAATATTATTGGGGTAATGGAATTAAGGGGGTGGTTGACAATTGACCTGTAGTGTTTGTAACTCCTACTGCTCGAGCAATATTATTTATAATTACGGCTGAAGGGATTATTGTATTTTGATATTCATCTTTTTTGTAATAATTATAATTAAATTTATTATTAATTTTTGCTTGTTCATTTGGGGTACGATTGCCTTTTTGCAAATATCCACTAACCTGATCAGGAAGATATTTAAAGAAACCTTGGTGTTGTTTATATTGAGGTAATTCTTTATGTATTATTGTAAAACTAAAAGATGCATCTACTAACATAGCTAATCTTCCTTCAGGAGTTATATCCCATGAAGTATCATCAGGAATACTATATGTTAAGCTATTTAATATACTATATTCTCCAACAATATAATTTCCTATATTTAATTTAATTAATACACCACCTAAAAATCCATCATTATAAGCACCTGATGTTGTTGATGCTAGTTGTCCTAAGGCTCTATGCTTTTCAAATAATTCTTTTCTATTAAAACAAGGTATTTGGAGATTAAATGATACACTACGTTTAAATTTATTATAAACATAAAAACTCTCAGCTCTACCAGCATAATTTATTTCATTCCATGTTGCATTAAAATCATCTTTAAATCCTTTCATATAAGAAGATAAGAATATTTTATGTTCCTCAGTATCAAAGGGATTAATTATTGTAAATACATTAGTTAATATATCTGAATCTATTCTTGAGTAGGTATCTGTATTGGTATATGTTAATTGACTTCCGTCAATGTTTGATTTTGCTTTACCATAATATTTGAAGGGAGATGAGGGATTTCTCTCCAATCCAATTTTATCCAATCCGGTTTTAAATTTTTTATCTTTAAAAGGCCC
>JGI1221J13441_10000750_pt1 | contig 14213 bp, 18 predicted proteins | sample LakVidmifraction_4_FD_13441 | JGI IMG/M metagenome (IMG submission 13441) | reverse complement strand
AAATTAACGATAGCGGCAACATAGATGCTGGAAAGTACATTTTCAATATTTGGATTAAGCCTAAAGTAGCTTTGAAATATATTGGATTTAGTGTTACAACCGCCAATTCAGGTGCTTCGTTTAAAGTTCTAAAATAAAAAAAAATAAATTATGCCATATACAGACCCCAGTAAAGTATTTAATTTCGCCATCGAGATAAATGGCATTGATCAATTCTTAATACAAGAAGTACAGAAGCCTAGTGTTTCTGTTCAGGCAGCCGAACATGGAGACTATAATTCCACCATCAAAACAGCTGGTGGGGTTGAAGTAGGTGATGCAGAGCTTAAGAAGATTAAGCCAACCCCTGAAGGTGACAGTTTTGCGTGGTTATGGCTTAACCAGGCGCAAGACATGAATCTAAAAAGAGGTGGATTAGCGACTGGAGTATAAAAGAGATATTATCTTTAAAGAATTAGCCCATAATGGTATTGCAACTAACATTTGGTTATGGCAAGGTTGCTGGGTTAAAGAGGTGTCTGAGGACAACTACGTACGAGGCAATCAAAGCGATAACGTTACGGAAACGGTAACGCTTTCGGTAGATAAGGTCGTAAAGATAAAGTAAAAAATAATTCAATTATCATATAGAAAGACCTGAATGATAATCATTCGGGTTTTTTCACTAAAAAAAAATACAATGGAAACAACTCATGTGTTCAATTTATTAAGCGGTGTAGAATGTGAAGTAAAAGAACTCACAGGAAAGCACCAAAAGATGCTAACAGCAGGGTCAAAAGACTTCGAAAAAAAGCTGTCCGCTATGTTATCCGACGTTATCGTACGGATAGGAGACGAAAGACAGATAGACGAAGAGTTTATTAAAGGTATGCTATCGTGCGATAAGAAGAAAGCCTTAGTAGAGATTAGGCAATTCTCATTGGGGTTTGAAGAGACTTTCTCATTCACTTACGACTATAGAGATTTGGACAACACAAAACAAACACACGAAGTTAATGTTCATTTGGAAGACGGAAACTTTCCTTCTAGGACTGTGAAAAGAGAAGGCGAAGAAGGACTAGTGGATGCCGATTATACCGACTATGCGGATGTACTCGAGAACAAAGATAAATTTATTACTCTGCCAAGAAGCGGTAAAGAGGTTAGATTTACAATGCTGGATGGGCGTGGCGAAGCTATTGGAAGTGCGGCAAAGAAAGCAGATAGAAGTTCTCACACGCTTTTGAAAATGAGAAGGCCTGTTTACTTCCATAAAAAAGAAGGTGGTAATGAAGCTGTACCAATCCAACTTGACTTGGATGAACTAAGTTATATGGATATAGAACATTTGAGAAAGGAAATTAAGCTACATGAAGGCTTTGTAGACACTGAAATTGTTTTTGAACATCCAAATAGCGAATTAGGTGAGGACGACCTTAGAGAGGACGTGTTAGGCATTACGGCTTTTTTCTTCCCATCAGAAGCACTCTAATAAATGACTATTGCTACTTGACTTATGGTAGCAGTCTCCCGATGGGATACGAAGATTTCTTATCTTTGTCTTATGATGAACGGTGTTCTCTTAAAAGTTGGATTAAAGCACAACGTAAGTATGAAGAAGAAAATAGTAAATAGTAGATAGTTATGGCAACAGGCAGTTTCGGAGGTAGTGATTTAGGAATGGGTATTTCTTTTACCTTGAAAGACAGGTTCTCCAAAACCGCCAATAGGATACAAGGTAAGATGCGTGGCCTTAGCTCCTCTGCTTCTAGGAACTTCAAAAAATTCAACGGCACCATAAAACAACACGCCAAAGCCATAGCAGCTTACGGTTCTATAGCTTTAATCGGATTAGGCGTTGCAGCCGCAGCAGCCTATAAACAGTTCGTTAAGTTTGACGACCACATGGCAGATGTCCGAAAGACTGTCGGTCTTACAGAAAAGGAAACCGAAACGTTCGGAAATACCATACTTGAGATGAGTAAGAAAACCCGAACCTCAGCGGATGATTTAGTTACTATAGCAGCTATTGGTGGTCAAATGGGTATCGGCAAAAAAGGTATAGAGGGTTTCACTAAATCTGTGAATGTTTTAGGAGTAGCTATAGGAGATGAATTCGGCGGTGTGGATGAAATGACTAATTCAGTCGGTAAGTTGCGTAACGTTATGTCCGATTTCAAGACTGATGATGTAGGCTCCGATGTTCTGCACATAGGTAATGCCTTAAACTCTTTAAGTTCTTCTGGACAGGCGACCGCAGGTACAGTTTCAAATATGGCTAAGCGTATTTTAAGTAGAACAGCCGGTTTAAAAATAGCGAGTAGCGATATTTTAGGACTTGCTGCAGTATTGGAGGAAGGAGGCCTGAGAGCAGAGATTGCAGGATCAGGTACAGCTCGACTACTTTCAACTATGTCAAATAATTATACAAAGTTTGCTAATGTTGCAGGAATGAGTTCTAAGAAATTTGCAGACATATTAAATAATGATGCGAATGAGGCTTTAACTGTATTTATGAAGGGTTTAAAAGGTTCAAATTTAGAAGGTATTGAATATAATGCGCTATTAAAAGATTTAGGAATTAATGGCGATGGTTTGAAGGCTGTTTTAGGCGTTTTAACTAAAAACATGGGTAAATTAACGGATAAACAAAAGCAAGTTAAAGCTGCATTGAAAGGCACTAACTCTGTTATGGGTGAATATAATATCAAAAATGAAAATGCAGCGGCACAAATAGCTAAACTTAAAAATAAAGTGAGTGCCCTTGTAATACAAGTAGGCAAGAAATTACGGCCTGCTTTCGGAGCTATTGCAGCTGCTGTGTCTAAAGTTATTACTGTTTTTGTCGATTGGTGGAAGAGTTTAAGCCCTTTCACGAAGGGGGTATTAAAATATATAGCTATTGGTTTGGGTGCACTTGCGGTCGCTCTTACAGTTTATGCAGCCGCTCAGGCTATTGCTACTACGGCTATTTGGGCTAATACAGTCGCTTTACTTGCCAATCCTATTACTTGGATTATACTAGGCATTGTAATTCTAGTGGCCACCCTTATCCAACTTCAAAAACAATTTCAGATATTTACAAAAACTTGGGAGTTTATTAAATTCGTGTTCACAAAAATTTGGGATTTTATTAAGTTCGTCTCTATAGGTATTTGGAAAGTAGTAAAGGCATATTTGATGTTTATTTTCAATATCTACAAGACTATATTTATGGCTATTTGGAACGTAATAAGTACAGTATTTACATGGATTTCAGATAAGGTGGCGTGGCTCATGGATATATTTGTTTCATTGGGTACTTCTATGTACGACTTAGGCTCAAATATTGTGTCCTCTGTTTGGGGCGGTATCAAGTCAGGATGGCGTGCGCTTGTTGACTGGGTAAAAAACGCAGCGGCCGGGTTAGTTGGTTTTATTACCAGCCCTTTTGAATCTATCGGAAATTCTATTTCTGGCTTATTTGGGGGCGGAGATGGTTCAGGGCAAGGCGTTAATAACAGCGGTGGAGGTGGTGGGGCAACCAACACTCCTGCTCCTGTTTCGGTTGCTTCTGGAAATCATTTTATACCTATGAGTGGGCAAAAAACAGTGACTAATAATAACAATACTACACAAGAAAAAATGCAACCCATTATCATAAGAAATGAAATGGATGGCGAAGCTATTTCAGAACAAATTATAGAAAAGCAGAAAAGGAATAAATCAAGAAAAGAATAATGGCAACTACGGAAGGTAAAATGTATTTAACAGCTCTAAGCAGTTTAAAAAAGTTAGAGATACAGTATGTGCCAACTAAACTAGGCATTAGTCGTGGAGCTAACTGGGCAGAAATAGCTATACTAGGCAGGAACAACCCTATATATCAATATACAGGTGGGAGTAACAGCCTGCATTTAACTTTGGATTTCTACTCAGAGCAAGATAATAGGGAGGACGTAGTTGAGAAGTGTAGACTTTTGGAAAGTTGGACTATGAATAATGGGTTTGACGAGCCTCCAGAAAGGATAAGACTTACATTCGGTCGGTTATTTAAGGCTACTGAAATATGGCTCATTGAAAGTGTGGATATTGATTACAAAATGTTTGCTAAAGACTTTGGGTCGCTGCCAAAACAAGCTACCGTAGAGGTTAGCCTAATCTTAGATACAGTGAAAAATAGATCAATAAATGATGCGTTATGGAAATAAAACTTACGAGCAATAACATATACAGAAACGGTAGGATAGTAGACTTAGGTGAGAATAAATTGCTTTTGAGAGAAAAGATGCGGTTGGAAGGCGAAACCAAAGACAAGTACCATACAGTTACCAATTCAGATAGCCTTCTCCTTATTGCTCACAACAGTTATAAGAACACTATGGAGGACGCTTCAAAACTTTGGTGGATTATAGCGGACGCAAATCAAATACACAATCCAATGGACTTGACCGATTTACTAGGCAAAGAAATAATTATACCTAATATAAATAATGTACTCATTAACCTACAGTAATGTTAGCACCGTATTACAAAATATATATCGGAAAGGACAAAGAAGATATTACTGATTTGTGCACTCGATTTGTTTTTGAGGATTGCTCAGAAGAGGACAGTTTACTCACCTTTAAAATGGTGGTAGACGATAAATTTGACGAGAAAATTGCTGCGGGTAATATCGTTTATTTTAAATTTGGGTACATAGGTTTACAATTATCTGAAGTACACAAATCGAGGATTTCGGATATTAAATATAACTACAGTGGCGAGATTACGGGCACTATTACTTGTTTGGATTTGGGCACTGTTCTTAGAAAAGTGCCCTCCAATAAAATATGGAAGAAAAAGACTAGTTCAGATATAGCCAAAGAAATAGCTGTTAAGTATGGCATGGAATACGATATAGAGAAAACAGATAAAGTTTGGGATCAATTGCCACAAGGCAACAGAACTGATTCCACTTTTTTGGGTTACTTGGCAGAACGTGAGAAGTCGGGGACATACATAACCTACATTCGAGGCACTACTTTATTTTTCAAACAGCGTGATTTAAAACGTAAAAGCGTCAGATTGTTTGATTACAAAAGTGAAGACGGCACGGTTAAAGGCTTCTCAGCTACTGAAAATACAAGCTCTCAAGATGGGGCGGCTACTGCTGTGAATATCTCTAGTGGGGATAAGAAGCAAGGTACAGAAGAAGAAAAAGAGGTGAACAACGAGACAGAAGAGAAAACAGGCACTTTGGGTACGCACAACCTAAATTACACTAGGGTAAATTCAGCTGGTGAAGTTGTGGGATCGACCGGCCCAGGGTTAGGTGTTAAGGTAGGAGTAAGAGGGGGGTTTTTTACAGAAGCCGCCCCGATAAAAAAAACAACCCCAAATACGCCTGGCATAAGTTACACCAAGGTAAATTCAGAAGGCGAAGTTGTGCAAGCAGCCGGGCCGGGATTAGGCGTTAAGGTAGGGGTAAAGGAAGGGTTGTTTTTTCCGAGCAGAAACATAAATGAACCGACAAGCGATAAACAGGAAGCTGAGAATGTGGCGAACAGCAAGAAGAAGCAAGCCACTTTAGATTCCTTCACAGGAAAACTGAGGTTGACTGGGCAACCTTCGATAGTACCTAATGTTATAATTACAGTTGCTGGGGTAGCCAACAGGCATAAAGGTAATTGGTACGTCGTGAAAGTTACCCACAGCTTAACAGAGGGTGGGTACACTACTAGTTTAGATTTGAAAAGAAATGGAACAAGCATGGGTAATAAAACAAAAGTCTCAGATAAAGCAGACGACAATAAAGCAACAGATGCTAATACTTCTGTTGGAGACGAAGACCCCAAAGATGGGCAGATAATACCAATAACAGTAAATGCGGAGGGCGTGATACTTGACTAGCAAAGATATAAAAGATAACGGATTAGAATATTTTGGGAGGTATTACGCCTCCTATAAAGGCACGGTACACTCAAATAAAGACCCAGATAACCTAGGCAGACTTCAATTGAAAGTGCCTGATGTTTATGGGCAGGAAGTCTACGAAACATGGGCGTACCCAAAAGGATTGTACTCTGGAAAGGATATTGGCTCTTTCTGGCTGCCAAACGAAGGCGATAAGGTTTGGGTTTCATTCGAGAAAGGTGATGTTAGATTTCCTTTGTGGGAATACGGTTGGTGGGTTAAAGGTTCTGTACCCAAAGACGCTGACCCTGATGTGAAGGTACTACAGACGACCTCTGGTAATAGAATTGTGTTTGACGACAAAGATAAGCTAATACGAATAAAAGATGCTCACGGCAACATTGTGGAGCTTAATAGAAACGGCGTTTCTGTTGTTACAGATAAAATCAGTTTAGGTTCTTTGGATGGGAGTGACGAGCCTGCCGTTCTAGGAGACAAAGCAATGGACTTGCTTAATGAATTTATAGTGGATTTAGGAAATGTCGGTACCATAACCACAAGCACGGGTGTTACTAACTTACTTAGCACCTCTCCACAGTGGGCAACGCTTGTTACTAAGTGGAAAACTAAATGGAAGTATTTTAAATCTAAAAAGGTAACCATAGATAAATAATGGCATTAAATAAAGCAGGTTTGAAAGCCGCAATTATTGCTGCACAAAAGAAATCAAGTAAAGAAGACAGTTCAGTCGCTGCGCAAGATACATTTGCGAGTGAATTATCTACAGCAATAGATATATTCGTTAAGTCGGGCACTGTTGCGGTCAATACGCAAGCAGTTGGTGCGGGTTATAACGGGTTTGTAGTTAACAGTATAGGTACGGGAACTGGAACTGTCACGTAAAATGAATACATTTGCAGTATGAGCGAGTATTTAGGCGTAGGCTTGCAATTTCCTTTGAATCTTGTAGACGGTTCGGCTAATTTAGTAAGCGACAATTTACTTATTCAACAGTCTATTGTAGATATTTTGAACACCCCTAAAGGTGGGCGGTTCTTTCTACCACAATACGGAAGTAGGTTGAGAGAACTTATATTTGAGGTTAATGACGACCTTTTAATTGACTTGATGAAAGTGTTCATTGTGGGAGGCCTTAAACGAATGGGAAAAGAGGATTGCCATTAAAGACGTTATTTTTGATGTGCGTGACACAACTGTTGATTGTCGCATAACTTACACTGTACTCAGCAGAAATGAAGTGGATAGTTTTATTTATCCTTTTTATCGAAAAATAAAAACATAAATTTATGAAACTTAATAACAACTGGGTAGGGTATTTAGATAGAAGTTATTTGCAGATAAAAAATAGTGTTTTATCTTTACTGCCAACCTATACGCCCGAAATTACAGACCATACAGAAAGTAACCCACTTGTTAGGATGCTCTCTGTATGGGCAGGAATAGCAGAAATGCTGGGTTACTATATTGATAATGGTGCAAGGGAGGCGCACCTTTCTACATTTCGTTTATTCAAATCAGGAGTAAAAATAGCAAACTCATACGACTACAGAATTAAGGCGTACATTCCAAGCAGTGGGATGGTTACTTTCTACCTTGATGCGGTAGAGGCAAGCCCTGTAACTATTCCAAAAGATACGAAATTAGAGACTGAGGATGGCATTGTTTTTTATACACAAGAACAAAAAATAATACAAGCTGGAAATATAAATGTTGAAGTTCCTGTTGCGCAATACGAGAAAACGCCTTATTACACTGTTGGAACTTCGGACGGTTCTGAACAACAAGTTTTCATACTGGTAGATGGTAATGTAGTGGACAATAGTGTTATAGTAAAGATCAATAACGTAGGGTGGGTTATAAAGAATACCTTCGCATTCAGTGTTGGCACTGACAAGCATTTTGTGCAGACCGCAGACGAGGACAGGAATATTATTATAAAGTTTGGGGACGATATTAATGGGAAAATACCCACAACTGGAATGCCGATTGAAGTTAGTTATAAAACCAGCAGGGGTACAGAAGGTAACGTGGGGTCGGAGACTATTACTAAAGTGTTGCCACCCATGAGCACGCCTACGGTCAGCGTAACTAATAATGACCCAAGTACTGGTGGGTTCGGTGTGGAGTCCGTAGAACTCATTAAAAGGAGAATACCCAAGTCTATACGCACCTTAGATAGAGCGGTATCGCTACAAGACTTTATAGATGTTACTGAACTTCATGCGGGGGTGGCTAAGGCAGGCATTGAGTTTGAATGCTCTACTGCCATACAGGATTATATTGTACCACTTGGTGGTGGGGTTGCTAACCCTACTCTGCTGGCAGAAGTACAGGAATGGATTGATAATCGTAAGATATTTACTTTGGAGGTGGAAGTGCGCCCGGCTGGCGAGGTTCACCTTATTTTGAATTTGGATTTGGTCGCAAGAAACGGCTACGACCTTGCAGACGTTGAGCAAAAGGTTACAGATAGTCTAGTGGATTTTTTAAGTTTTAAAAATCAAAATATAATGGGCAATGTTTATCTATCCGATTTGTATGAAATAATAGAAACAACAGAAGGCGTGTCACACAGCACTATTAAAATAATGAAGCCGGTACCTTACGCTAGTAGAGTGCCCGGCACTAACACAAGTTTAAATGCAGAAATAAACATACTAAAACCCAGTAGCAGTACGGATAAATGGCGAATAGGTATGACGAGTTCAAATTCTTTTGATTTGTATAGAAATAACAGTGTGGCAGGAAACTATGCAGTAGGCGATTTGATTACTTTTACAGACATTGAAATAACAGTTTTATCAGGTAATTATTCAGTAGGCATGGCTTGGGAGTTTTACTCCTACCCTTATTTCGGCAATTTAAACGTTCAAGGCCCCAGTTTGCCTGTATCTTCGCCGTCTGACATAACAATAAATTAGATATGTTCTCAGTCAAGGAAATAATATACTCTTTTTTTGGTAATTACTTCAATGAGAAGGATTCCAATAAAGATTCTAATGGCAAAGGTACTTTGGAACGCTATAATGAAATCGTCGGTGAAGACATTGACGATGTTATAATTCAGCATATTGAAGACATGGTTAAAGATAACCTCGACCCACAGGAAATGTTGTCTCAATTCCTATCTTTACGTGAAAGTAGTTTAGGTATCGACCTTACATATTTCAGTACGGAAAAGTGGCGAAGGAAGACTATAAAATATTTCCCAAAATGGGTTCGAATGAAAGGCACTAGGGAGGGTTTAGATTTGATGTTCGGTATTCTGGGTATTACTGTGAATAGCGTTACATTATCAACATCTACGTTTTCTTTTGATGACACTAATTTTGATAACCCCGACAGGGTATTTGATATGAATTGCAATAATTGTGTGGAGTATGAGCTTGCTCTGGGCAATATTGGTACTTTAACGCCTGAATTAAAAAGGGCTATTGAAAATATAATCCAATTTAACCAGCCTATAAATGCAAAATTGCTAACTTGGCAGGGCAGTTTTGACAATAGTTTTAACCTTAGTTTTAATTAATTTTAAATAGATATGGATTATGCAACTTTAACGCAGAAGATACAGAATACGGTTTACTCTAACTCCGTCAAAGATGTTTCCGGTGATGATGTACAGGAAGTTATGCTCGACACACTGGACTATGCAGAAGGTAAATTTAAACCTACTTTAATTCCCTTTAGCGAAGAATTAAAAGTAGATAAATACTACCTAAGTGTGGAGACAAATAGGTACACTCAATCGGCAGATATTAATTTAACGGTTGATAAAACAGATGCTGTCGTTGGCGGAGGAGGTAAATTTGAATTGAAATCGGATGGTAGCAATATTATGCTGACAACAGATTTTAGCACAATCTATCCACCATCAGGGGCAACTGTAGGTTATGGAAGTATAACATTACCTGCCGGACTTTATGAAGTTAGTTATTTTTGGACAGGAAACAAATTGAAACTTGGTATTGTAGAATTTGTACAGATAGATATTTGCTCTCAAATAGTAGATTTGAAAGCTGATAGTATAACAGACAATTCAGCTGATATTAGCTGGACTGAGTTAAGTTTTGCGACCAGTTGGGAACTTGAGTATGGCCCTCCAGGTCACACTCCCGGCACGGGTATTATTGAAACTGTGGTTGGTTCTCCTTCGTACCAATTACAAAACCTAAGTTCAACAACGGAGTATGATATTTATGTTAGAGGCTATTGCGGAAGTACCTACGGACAAATGGTTATAGTAAGTTTTGCGACTTTTTTTTAATCAATTTAAAACTAAAAAGTTTAATAAACAAACTTTGATAGTATGAAACATTTAGAAAAACCTATGGAATTCGACGGCAACCTAAGTATCCCCAACACATTTATTATTATCATAACCAGCTGGATTGTTAGAGCCCCGGCTCCGTTTCACAGAGCGATGTTACGTTTATTTTATCTAGCATAGTATCTAGTTTAGGTATAATATATCTCATTTTCTCGATTATTAAAAAAAGAAAAGAAATTAAAAAACTAAAAGATAAATAATGGAAATTTTAAATCACTTACTGGCTCGGAAAACATAGGCTACTATATTAGCTTTTATATATTTTCTTTTTTTGGATTCACTGTCTTTTCTTTTATTAGATATTCAGATAAAAGCAATTCAGAGTTCTCATTCAAATACTTTGTGAGGCATAATTGGCAGGATTTACTTTTCTGGGTTTTGGGCACATTCTTAGCCGCAAGGTTTGAATCCAGAATTGAAACTCTCATATTTTCAGTCGATGTATCGAAAATGCTGTTTGCTTTCGGTTGGGGGTACTTAAATATAAACATCGTTAGAATAGTTAGAAGTAAAATTAATAAACACAAGAAAAAATGAGTCAAGAAAAATTTTGGAATTGGAAGGATGACGATAACACATTCAGGTTAAATTGGCAGAATTTAACCATACTACCTTATGGTTTATATAGTGGTTTTACCGCTAATCTACAGTCGGGAATGAATTTAATTCTTGAGCATGAAGAAACCAAAGTAAAACAGGATTTAACGAAGTCCGACCCCATGGGTGTTTGGAAAAGTAAACAAGGCGTGGTTATTACTGAGGATAGTTCTATTACCATCCCTATCACCGATGGAGATTCGAGCAACGACAGAATTGATTTGATTGTAGGGCAACATCGGTATATTAAATCTAAGGGAGGTGCTGCGGCTTTATACGTAGTGATACAAGGCGTACCTTCGGTTAACCCTAGTAAACCCACACTTACAATACCCAATGAACAGGTGGTATTGGGTTACTTACTTGTACCTCAAAATTCTACCGACCTAAGCGGTGCGGTGTACACTAAAGCCGATCACCCTCTTATAGACTATCTTGCTTCTTTGAAGGATGTCAGCCTATCTTCTCCCGGTAACAGAGATATACTTCTATATGATGGTTCACAGTGGGAAAATGAATCACTTAAAACCGGCATAGAGGATACGGAAATAAAAATGAATCAACCTTTTAGTGCTGGCCTCATTGAGTATAATGCCAGCTTTCCCTTATTTCCGCTGGATGCTCAAGGTAATTTAACATTGCCACCCCAACGTATTCTGTATGTTAATGATGATAGGGCGAAATCATCTATTACGTCGATAAAAAACCTTGTGGATAGTTCTCCTGTTGGGACGGAAAAAATAATGATTTTCAAAGACTATAATTACCCAATTGTAGATACAGGAAATATAGAGTTTGTGGGTGATTTCACTTTAAGTACTGTAAGCAATAAAACAGTGCTATTTGTAAAGGTGGATGCAGTGTCGGATCCAAATAAATGGCTGGCCTTAAAAGTTTATTAGTAAATTAAATTTTGTTTAGCCGCAAAATTTTAGTATTTTTGGAGTTCATTAAAAAAGTATTTATGGATAAGGAGAAAATAATGCGGCTAACTAACGATAATAAAGGTTGGGTTACGCTAACAGGTTATGCACTTAATAGATCCGTTAGGGTAGAGGGTGAACCAATAGGAGGTGGTTACCAATGGGGTTACCGTTCTAACAAGTCTTCACAACTAGCGAAAGCAATACTACCAATTTTTACCAATAAACCCGTATCTGTAAAAATGATTTCTAACTTTGATAGAGGTATTCTTGCACAACTGCCTAAAGGCAATTTCAATGTTAGATTGAACATAGATAGGGTACTAGGTATTTTATTAGGCGAAAACGTGAGCAAGAAAAAGCACTCCCATCAACTTATACAGATTGGTATTGGTGATTCTTACTACTCAAAACTGTTGGATTTTGTGTCCATGCCGTATAGAACTTGCCTATTCGAGCAAGGAACTGTGGAGTATGATTTACTGGAGCAGTTAAACGAAGAGCAAATACAAGAGATTAAAGACTACACAGCTAAATATACCATAAGAAAAGAGCCTAATAACGAGGGCGGTACGAAAGAAGTTTATACGGAGTTTCTGGGTAAGACAGAATTGAAACCTAGAGAGGGTGCTTATGTGGTTAGAAAAGGAATGGGAACAGGCATTAACAAAGGATTAGATAGTAAAGAATACGGGGTTAACTAAAAACAAATTATATGAAAATTGAATTTCAGAATGAGATGATTAAATATCTTGTTCAAAGAAAGGAAGCTAGGAAATATATACAGGCAGTAGGCAGCGAGCTCTTTGATTTAGATGTCACTAAAACTGTATTTGATTTACTGCAAACATTTGATGAACGCTACAATTCTCAGCCTAGTATCGGCAATATGCTTGAGTTTTTCGATAGGGAGATAAGACAAGCTAAGAGTGGGGATTTATCGGATGTTTATAAAGAGGTGGAAAAAGAGATAAAAGAAATCTACAGACCATTCACAGCTAATACCAATCAAATACGTGAGATAATAATTCAAGAATATCAAGCTAGGTTGATGAAGGAATTATTCATCGAGAAGGGTTCAGAGCTGAAAACAGGTGACAAGGATATTATTAAAGATGTATTTACGAGGGTTTCAGATATTAAACGAATCGGTGATAACGATTTCGAACAGGAAGACAATAGAGGTATCTTTGCTCTTAGGCAATATGGCGAAGGCAAGAGAACAATCATAGAAGGAAGTCCAACTTACTTGAGACAACTCAATAGAATGACCTCTACAGGCGGATTTTACAGCCCTCAGCTTGTTATACTCATGGCAGCTCCTAAGTCCTTTAAGACAGGAACGCTTATCAATGTAGCAATGAACTACGTTAGAGACGGTAAGAACGTTTACTACGTAGATTGCGAGAACGGTGAGGGTAAGATACTAGATAGGTTCTATCAATCAATGCTGGGAGCTAACTGGTCAGAGTATTCATCGGGTGAACTTGACGATACTTTAAAAGAAATGGTGGGCAGGTTTAAAGCGATGGGAGGTGAATTTAAAGCCGACTTCTATCCTGCCAATTCAAATACAATAGCAGACGTGGAAGCCGAACTCGAGAGATTGAAATTAGAACACGGGTGGGAGCCGGATATAATCTGCTACGACTACTTGGATCTGATGAATCCGAATGATTATAAAATAACCGAAAAAAGATTAAAGATACAGGCTGTTTATTTTGATGCCATCAAGTTGCAAAAGAAATCGGGCATTTTTGGTATCGGACTTTCGCAAGTCAGCAAGGGAGCAGTAAGCCAAAAAATAATTACAATGACCGATTTTGCTGAGGACTTCGGAAAAGCCGCTAACTGCCATGCGGCTTTTGCGCTCTGTAAAATACCAGATGAAGAAGAAGCCGGGGTTATGAGAATAACGCCCGTAGCGCAACGAGATGGTGTAGGAGTATCGTCAGGAATGGCTTGCTTTGTTGCGGTAGATGAAAGTAGAATGACTGTAAAGGAGATAACCAAAGATGAGTGGAAGGAAAGGGTTAGTGCCAGGGAAAAAACCACAAGCAAGAAAACAAGCCCGAGAAGGAATACTGCAAATCTAAAGGACAGGTGAAAAACATGAGAAACTACGAATAATTAAATAACTTTGATAAAATGGGACAAAACACAAAAATAAGCAAAGAAAAGAAATACGGTATAATCGTCGTCCCTATTTTATCTATATGCTGCAAAAAAGGGACGACGATAACCAATACTACAAATGATATAAAATGTTATAAGTGCAATGATTGTGGTAAATTAACAGGCATTGAAGATGAATTTGGTAAAAGGCTTAATTAATATTACTTGCTTCAGCGGAGATAGTTTTAAAAGGAATAACAATATGTAAACACTTTGGGGAAAGATTTTAGGAATGAAATTAGCAAGAAATCACATTTATCGCTTTAGCGTGGGTGTGGTGAATTGCGTTAATATTTGTAAATATAAATTAG
>JGI1221J13441_10000749_pt1 | contig 14235 bp, 14 predicted proteins | sample LakVidmifraction_4_FD_13441 | JGI IMG/M metagenome (IMG submission 13441) | reverse complement strand
AAAAAGAAGCCCTCATTTGGAAAGTTGAAGAAGTTATTAGATGGAAAATGAAATCGATAAATTCTTAGAAAAAATCTCACAGATTGAATCTAGNGGGGGTAAAAACACTAACCATAAGACGATGGAATCTGGAATTCATTCAGGAGATTCTGCTTTTGGTAACTATGGTCTGATGCCCAATACCGTTAAAGAAATGGCTAAACGGGAACGAATGTCTGGCGGCAAAGAACTAAGTCCTCTTCTTGAAATGGACGGGGAACAAATTAAACAGTATCTGCGAGATAAGCCTGAAGCAGAACAAATAATCGCTCGCGGGCTAGCTAGAAAACTTCTTACTAGGTTCGGTAGTCCTGAAGAAGCAGCATACGCATGGAATCAAGGACATAACTTGAGTCCCGAGAAGTTAGCTAAGCGTAACTTTCAAGATCACGATTATGTTAAAAAGTTTCAAAAACTTTCCGAAGGCGATAGACAGCCTAGTAGTGATATTAAACTTTCGTCTAAATCAGGGGCACCTCTGCCCTCATTCGCAAATGAATCAGAAGAAATTAAAGCATCTCCCAGTTTATGGGAACAATACCAGTCCAAGCTCGACGAAACCGTAGGCCCTTCAGAAGAAGCCCTTAAAGATACGGTAGGAGGGTTAGAAATTGACCCAGCCGGATTGATGGGATCAATTAACCGTGTCGGTGGGGCAGTAAAAAAGGTAGCTCCTATGTTTGGAAACCTTGCAGAAGAAGTAACCTCACACGGTTTACCTGTAGTTGAGCACGCAAAAGGATCATTAGCTAAAGACATTCTAGGAAAACAGGCAGTAGTTAAAGATTTTATNCGCCCCGAAGCTCCCGAATCTATTCTTAATTTCTTTAAAACTGAACAAGCTTTAGGTAAACCACTCTCGGCTTCTGCGGAAGAATTAATACATAACGCAGGTAAGGCACCTAAACCTACAAGAACTGTCTCGGATATTAGAGCACCTAAAGCTCCTAATAAAGTTGAAAAATTAGACATCCCGCTAGCCGAAAGAGATTTTCCGGTAGCAGATGTCGAAGGTCTAGAAGCTCGCCGTAGAGCACTACAGATTCTAAAGAATCGTTATTAATACGTATTAACAACTATTATAAGCATATCCATAACTGGACTGCATAATTAATGCCTATCCGTATAGGACGGCAAAGAGGAGAAATATAATGTCAGAAGAAAGTAATGTCCCTAACAATTTCGGAATCGATAGTGCTGTAGCGGAAGCTCAAGATGTACTCGATATCCCTAACCCAGGAGAAGAGGGCAGGGAAGAACTTGTCGCCGCTCCCAAACCCGCAGAAGTTAAAAAAGTAGAAGCCCTTAAAAAGAAGCTCAAGCTTATTGTTGACGGCGAAGAATTCGAAGAAGAGTTCGATCCGAATGACGACGAGTATATGAAGAAACAACTTCAACTTGCTCGCGCTGGTCAAAAGCGTATGGGCGAGAAAGCTCAGCTAGAAAAAGAAGTTAAAGCGTTTATTGACGACCTTCGTAAGAACCCACGTAAAGCACTCCAAAGCGAAATGATCGGTCTTAACTGGAAAGAACTCGTGGATGAATATGTCCAAGAAGAAATCGAGAAAGCTTCCAAGACCCCAGAACAGCTTGAACTTGAAGAAGCTCGTGCAGAACTAAAAGCAGCGAAAGAAGCACAAGAAGAGAAAGAGACTGAACGTAAACGTAGTGAATTAGAGCGTTTAGAACAATCAGAAGCTGAGCGTTATGACAACCTATTTGAACAGGCTTTAAGTAAAGGCGGTCTCCCCAAGACAGCGTATACTGTTAAAAAGTTAGCTGATTACATGCACTTAGCTCTATCTGAAGCTCAGAAGTACGGTCGAGAAATTGACATCACTCCAGATGAACTTATCCCCCTTATCTTCGAAGAAACCCAAAGCGACCTTAAGCAACTCATTGATTCTATGAACGATGAGGATTTTGAAAAGTTTGTATCCAAGGAACGTATTGCGAAACTTCGTAAACGTGACCTAGATGCCTCTAAAAAGCTCAGGGTTAATAAGACTGCGGTTAAGGCACCGGAAGGTCCTAAAGTGGAAGAAAAGATCCCTATGAAGAAATTCTTCGGCTTTTAATAAAAGTCAAGAGAATTATTAACAACTAGTATTAAGCTATAAGTTATTGTATTTTATTGTCTCCTAGATTCTTTGCCATCCTCGGACGCATTGATACCAAATAGAACTAATAAAAATACTATGTAAATAGTTAAAATCATTAGTAATAACAAAACAATAAAAAAAGGAAATATAATAAATGTCATACCAATCAAACCAACCCCAAGTCCTAGACCTTCAACTTAAAGTACAAGAGCTAGTTGTTCAACTTGGCGATACCGGAGTTCTTTCTGGAACAGGTACTTCTATCACTGTAGATGTCGGCCAAGCAATCGGTAAAGTAATCAGCGCCCTTCACGTTGACGATTCTGCTGCTGCAGTTCTAGTCGTCGCTGCTGCTACGTGTAGTTAGTGGAAACACTGTCGTACTAACCCTTGCTCAAGCACTTACTGCTGCTGACAGCATCACTATTCAATACGTTGTAGCTGAATAATAACTCAATAGAAATAATAAAGGAAATATAATAATATGTCACAAACTGCAAATACTTTTAGTACCCCCGATAACAATGGCGTAGGCAATCTAAACGGCCTCTTCAAAGAGACGTATGCCGATAAACTCAAAGAGCTTATCCCCGACGGCGTGAAGCTTATGAACATGATTAAATTCATGCCAAAAGACAAACAGCCCGGTAACCTTTACAACCAACCCGTAATCCTCGGCGCTGAGCACGGTGTTACTTTCGCTTCTAGCGAAGAAGACGCTTTCAACCTCATGCCCCCTGTTGCTGGAGCAATCAAGAATGCTACCGTTCGCGGTAACCCCATTCTTCTTCGTTCAGTTCTTGGTTACACTGCTGCTAGCCGCGCTCAACAAGGCGGAAAACAAGCATTCATGGACGGTACTAAATACCTCGTCGCTAACATGCTTCGCTCCATCACCAAGGCTCTTGAAATCGAACTCCTTTACGGTCAAGTCGGTTACGGCGTAGTTGCTTCTTCGCTTACTACCGCAGTCACCATCCAAACTGCTGAATGGGCTCCCGGTATCTGGGCTGGTTCACAACAAATGCCTATCGAGATTCGTAACGCTGCTGGTTCAACCGTTCGTGGTCAGTTCAACATCGTTTCAGTCGATATGGACACTCGCGTCCTAACCCTTAACGCAGACGCTGCTGCTGCTGGCGTTGTCAACACTGACATCATCTGGCACAAATCTGCTTTCGGTAACGAATTCGCTGGTATCCACAAGATTGTCACCAACACTGGCACGATCTTCGGTATCGACGCTTCACAATACGCTCTCTGGCGTGGTAACACCTACAGTGCTGGTTCTGCTGCTCTCACTTTTGCGAAGCTCCAGAAGTCTGTTAGCCGTGGCGTTGAAAAAGGTCTCGATAGCAAAGTCCTAGTTCTTTGTTCAGTTCGCGCATGGGCAGACCTCCTCACGGATCAAGCCGCTCTCCGCCAATTCGATCAATCATACTCACCAACTGAAGTAAAGAACGGTGCTAAATCCATCATGTTCTACTCACAGAACGGTGACATGGAAGTTCAACCTAGCATCTACGTTAAAGAAGGTTTCGCATACGTACTCGACATGGAAACATTCTCACGCGTTGGTTCTTCAGACGTGACGTTCAAACGTCCCGGTCTTCAGGGTGATACGTTCTTCAGGGATCTTACAGACGCTGCGGGACTGGAATTAAGACTGTGGTCCGATCAAGCATTGTTTTGTGACGCACCTGGTCGCAACACCTTGATTTCACTAATCGTGAATGTTGCATAATTTCATCTAGTTAGACTAGTTATCAGCCCTCCGAAGGTTTTACTTTCGGGGGGTTTTTTATTGGACTCTCCGCAGATTTACGCTTGGTTATTACCGCATTAATACTTGACATATTAACGATTGTAGTATATAATAAAACTATGAAGAATATTATTTACGCACTAATCGATCCTGACACCAAAGAAATCCGTTACATTGGCATGTCCTCGTGTGGACTCTCCCGACCTATGGAACATCGAAAACTAAAGAATCTGAAAGGTACAAGTCATAAGAAGAACTGGATCAAGAAACTACTCAAAGATAATAAGATGTACGAGATTATTATCCTCGAAACTCTGGAGTCTTCGGACACTCTTTCATCGCGGGAGATATTCTGGATAGCTCATTATAAGGCTCAAGGGGCTAATTTAACTAATCTTACCGACGGAGGGGAAGGTTCTCCTGGGTATAAGTTTTCTCAAGAATCCAAGGACAAGATATCGGCATCTCGTAAAGAATTTTTCAGTAATAATCCTGAAGCAGCACTCGACGTAGGTGAGCGATCTAAAAAGAAACCTACGCTAATTAACGGAATTGAATACCAGAACTGTTCCGACTGCAAAAAAGACCTACCCTTATTAATTAGCTTCTATCCTAATAAAGGTAGATGGAATGGTCGAGACAGTCTTTGTAAGACGTGCGGCGCAGCTAGGCTTAAAACGCGAGCCGTAGCCAATAAACTCTCCCCAGAGGCTTTCCAGAAGTCCTACGCTGACCGTAAAGACGCCATGCGAGTTGGAGCTAAAGCTGCATACACAAACGATCCTACTATTAGAGAGAAACTATCAAAAGCCCTCTCCAAAGCAGTAGAAGCCCATAACCCTATAACCGGGGAAGTCCTTAAATTCGATTCTGCCCTCAAGGCCAAGGAAGCGGGTTATCAGAACTCTAACGTAGGACAGGCCATTAAACTTAATAAGCTATATAAAGGTTATTACTGGAAATTCGCATAATAACTTAATAACTGTCCCTAAGTCTCGAAATTAACAACTATATAGGCAATGATTCAAACTATTAAGGTTACTAACTAATGCCTATTATTACAATTTTAGGTACGCCCGTTGAGTTCCCAAATACAGGAAGTTCACCAAATTGGGCTCCCTCTGTTATTCAATTTGCCGAACTCGTCGAGTTGGCTCTACAATCAGCGGTTGGTGACTTTGACGTTCCTCCCCAAGTACTAACCCTACAAAACAACGTTAATAGCAATCTAGACATTCCAAACTTAAACTTCTCAACACAAGAAGTTCGTTCTGCCAACATAACTTATTCAGTCTACAGAGAAACCGACACTTCTACTTCATGGTCTGAAGGCGAACTTAATGTCATGTATAATGATGATTTAGGTGACTGGGCATTTCAGCGTGAAGAAAACGTTGGCAATATTACGACCGAAGTAACATTCAATATCACATCTACCGGACAACTACAAATCAGCACTACAGTATTATCTGGTACAGGATATACTGGTAAAATTGGCTACTACGCCAAAGCACTCAAAAAGGATTAATAATGATTAAGTTTTTTAAAAAGCTGTTTGAAGGTATTAACCTTGTTCCAAAAACTACATCGACATCTACCAGTAAAGGTGATTTAGAAGTTCTAAATACTGGTCGCCTTCTTTATAACGACGGAACGCTGAACGATGCAGTTGTTACTGCAAACAGTACTGATACTCTCACAAATAAAACAATCGATACGGACGCCAACACTATCGTAGACATTCGCAATGCTAACATTGCCGCCAATGCTCAAATAGCGAGATCCAAAGTAGCAGACGGAACCCCTTATGCTATTTCAGTTAACAATGCTTCGGGAGTACTTACCCAATCCCTGCTCAGTCCTAGTGCTGCCATCGTTTCGAACGCTAACGGAACTCCAGTAGCATCTTCAGTCACCGCCACAGAAATTGCAACGCTTGCAGGTATCACAGGTGTTATCCAAACACAAATCAATACACTAACTAATGAGAAGGTCGCTAAAGCTGGCGATACAATGACTGGTGTGCTTGACATGGGAGCTAACCAAGTCACGTCAAGTTTCGTTCCTAACTCAGCTAACGTCCTAGTCAACAAATCATACGTTGACTCACTCTTTGAAAACTTAGATCCAAAACAATCTGCACGAGTTGCAACTGTTGTACCCGGCACACTTGCTGTCAGCTTTGAAAATGGCGATACCATTGACGGAATTGTTCTAGCTACTGGTGATCGTATTCTAATTAAAAACCAAGCTGCACAAGCGGAGAACGGTATTTACGTTGTTCAAGCTTCAGGTGCTCCAGCTCGTTCAGCAGATGCTAACACTTGGGACGAACTAATTTCTGCTCAAATCCTTAGTCAACTAGGTACTGTAAATACTAATACTGGTTGGCACTGTACCATCTCTCCTGGTGGAACTCTTGGCGTTACTGCAGTAACTTTCGTTCAACAATCGGGTGTCGGAGTTATTACAACCGATGGTCAAGGTATAGAAATTTCCGGTAACCAATTGAGCCTAGAACTCGATGCGGCTAGTCTTTCTAAATCCGCATCAGGTCTTAAGATTAACTCCGATCTAGTACTAACAGGTTCATCCGTAGCAACCGTATCTAATACTAATTTAGCCCTTTCACCTGATGGTACTGGTAGAATTATTACCAATAAAGAGCTTAACATTTTAACAGCAGCGACTGGTGCCCTGACTAATGATTCCAGTTTATACGTTAATGATACAATGACTCTTCCTAATACATACATTGTACGCCTTACTAACGACTCGGCTGAAAACTTACGCGGAATTACCGCTCCTGTTCGTTCTCAGTTTTTCATTTTAACAAATGCTAAAACTAATGTAATGGTCTTTAACAATGAAAATGCAGGAGCTACCGCAGCCAACCGTATTATCACAGGATCAGGAACTGATCTACGATTAGCTTCAGGTGCTTCATTATGGTTCTACTACGACACAACTAGTTCACGTTGGAGAGTAGTCGGAGGCTCAGGTGGAGGTGGTCGCGTAACTACCGGAACATACTCTGCACCTATTGAAATTACTGCTGTCGGTGGAATAACGGCCTTAGCTGGAACTGACCAGGATATTTATATTGCAGGTATTTCGGCTGAAGTGAATGTTACGGCTAATCCTCAAATCTCACCCGGTACTCTTGACGGACAAACCCTTCGTTTAATTGGCCAGAATAATAGTAATTATGTTTTACTAGAAAACGGTACTGGGCTGGTATTAAATGGAATTTGGTTATCATATGCCGAATCTACTTTAACTCTGCGCTGGAATAACTCTACTGGCGTTTGGATGGAAACATCCCGTTCTGAACTATAAAATAAGGAAATAAAACAATGGGACAAAATAGACTTTTATTAGCAGATTATCTAGAAGGCCAAGGAACGTTTGGTCGTAACTATATTATAAATCCTAGTGGTTTTAAAAACGTAACAAGGGGTATAACGGTTAGTGCTGGTGCCACGGTAACTAGGAACACCACAACTCCTCTTACTGCTATTTCAGATATTAATATATCCTTAACCACTGCATCAAGCTTTGCTACATTCGCTACAAATATTCTAGATAGGTCACTTTCTGGTCAGAACTGTGAACTCGTTGGAGATTACACCCTAACACTTGGTGCCGGAGCTACCGTCCAGGCTCAGGTTCTTATCAATAGCGTTATAGTTAATACACTGACTCTTCCGGCATCCGCTACTTCACAGAAAATTTCCGTAAATTATCCTTGTGGTGATTTAGCAACAGCTACTACTGTTAGGTTTGCTCAAACAGTTGCAGCAACTACTAGCACTCTACGAGTGGCGAATGTTTACCTAGGAGCGGCCACTAACGTGGGGAGCGTGGCTCAGGCTACGATGATTGGAAGTGCTACACACGCAACGGCAAGTAACTGCTTTTGGACAACTACAAGCACAAGTTTTGCTAACTTTGCTGCAGATGCAGACTGCCCAACACCCACTGTTACAGGATCGGCCAGTGCTCCTGCAACTAAGGTCCCCGGCATTACCTTTGCCTCACTGCCTCCGGGAGATTACCAACTATTTGTGTACGCGTCTTTTGCTCCTGCATCGGGATCTCCTGCAGCTGTCCAGCGTTATGTAGTTAGTGACGGGTCCACCGTATCAGGTAGTTCGACTTCCGGTGTCAGCGGTACAGCGAACTACGCCACTTCAAATATAGTCGCAAACTTTAGCTACACCGCTACACAAACATCTAGAACTTTCCAAGTGCAGGGAAGAACGTCGGACGTATCAAACGCTGCGGCGGTTGCTAACGATTTAATTAACTACACAGGAACTCCGCTTACGTTTGTTCTCTACCGCTTTCCTACCGCATCGGAGCAGGTGCTGCGTATCGGCGCTCCTTTTGTCGGGTGGACATCATTCCCGATAGCACTTCAAGGCAACACGAACTCTGTGGCGTTCACTAACCAGACCACGACGGCCTTTGCTAAGTGTGAAGGCTCGACCCTTAAGGTTATCGGAAACACTTTGTTCAGCGGGACTCCTGGCGGAGGCACTGGGTATTACAAATATCAGTTACCCGCTGGTTGGACGATTGACACGACTAAAGTCGGATCTTCGGTGAGTGGAGATCAATCCCTTGGATCGGCATCTGTGCGAGACAGTGGAACTCAGTTCTATCGCGGCGTTGTGCGCTTTGGCGCTTCGACAAACGTAAACATTTTAGCAAACGATTCCAGCGAAGCCTCCGCGTCTGTCCCCATGACGTGGGCCGTTAACGACACGCTTGGCTTTGAGTTCACAGTCCCAGTAACCGCCGACTCACCATGTGCATCAGTACCCATGCCGCTCGTGAGAAACGCGGTGACTACTCCGAGTGCGGGGGTTGAGGCAGTCCTTAGGCTGAACATCTCAGGCTCATCCGGAGTAACCAACTGCACGACAGCAAGCTGCACGGTTGAAACATCGAACGTCCCTGGAGCAACATCTGCACGCGCTAGTGCCGGGACATACACAATAACTTGGCCAGCGGGAACCCTGTCCGCAAAGGGATCTTGTTCATGCTCCGCTAATAGTGTTGGGGCCGGTGGTCCGAGGGTTATTTGCAGTGCTTACTCAACGTCGGCGACGAACGTGGACGTGACTACAACCAGGGAAGACACGGGTGCTGCATCCGACACCTATTCCCAAGTCCAATGCACAGGACCTCGCTAACATGCTCTCAATCCTCCTAGCCATGTGGCCGCAATGGATATCATCGCAAAACGCGGTGCTGTTCTCGGCTGAGCACATCATGGAGGCCAAGCTAGCTGGGCACGACGTAACTGAGATCTGCGCTACCTGGCGGGACTTCGTTAACGCGAGTGTCTTCTGCTGGGGCGCAAGCTAATGAAGGTTAATGGAAGCTACTGGAAAGTAAATAAGTATTGACTTACGGAGTTAAGTGTGTTATTATAAAATATAATGCGCCAACTCAAGCTCAAAAACTTACATTTTCTTAAAAGAGCCGATTATTCGGTCGTTCTTATTTACGCTAACGGTTGTCTTCATTGTGAAACGGTTAAGCCTATTTACAAAGCTTTAGAAAAAGAATACCGGGAAGAAATAGCTTTCTACAAGGCCGAAATCAACGATATTAAAGCCCTTTACGATGCGTACGCTGAAAAACAACCCGCTATGTCTCAAACTGAATCAGGTGAAGTATCTGAAATTCTAGATGAATCGGGTAATCCCGTAATGGTTCCAACATATATTATTCCCAACTTCTTCGTATTTGCGCATGAATTACAAGGAGATGAGGATGAATACGGGTTCGCGGGAGGCTTCGATGGAGCTAATCCTAATGAACTTGAAGCGGTTCTACAGGCGTTACAGAATAAATCTTTGACTAATGTAGAAAGTTAATAATGTCTAGTCTTAAAGATAAGATCAGAATGGCAAAAGAATCTGCCAAGGCAATTGCAGCTAACCTCATGGACGGAAAAGATATTACCGTACCAGAAGAAGAATTCCAAAGAAGAATGTCTATTTGTAGAACGTGTCCAAAATTCAAACCAGACATGTGTATTTGTGGAGAATGCGGCTGCTCATTGCAACTAAAATGCAGAATTGCCGATATGGAATGTCCATTAGGTAAATGGAAAATTTAAAAAAAATATATAAGTCTTCAGTTGCTCCTGAAGGATATTACGTATATTATCATAGTCACCCTGTAATAGGGATATTCTACGTAGGTAAGGGCCATAAAAAGCGTTGTTTCGCATATAGTAGGCGTAATATTTATTGGTCCGAATTAGTTGAAATATTAGGATTTTCTTACGTTATTTGTGTGCCATATAGCGGCTTAACTGAAGATGATGCATTGCGACTAGAAAAAGAAACTATTCAAAAATTTAGAGAAGAGGGACATATTCTGGTTAATTTAACAAACGGAGGACAAGGACATTCGTATAGATCAGAGGAAACCCTATTAAAAATGTCCGATTCGTCTTCAAAAAACCCTATATACTGCTTTCAAACTGGTAAGACCTATAAAAATCAAAGGATAGCTTCAGAAGAATTATTTTTAAGTAAAGAGCATATAGGTTTAGTTGCTAATGGGAAATCCCACCAAGCACAAGGATATCAATTCAAATTAGTTAAAGATTGTACCGAAGCCGAGCTTAAAGAAATCCGTACAATGGCGATTAATACTAAAAAGGCCAATCCTATTATATGCGAACAAACCGGGATATCATATAAAAGTATGTATGATGCCGGGAAAAAGACAGGACTACCAGCTTCACACATTAAACAACAAATTGAAGGAAAGCATCGGCAAGTCTCGGGATTCACTTTCGTGCGCGATGTTGGTCAGACTGTACAAATTAAAGACAAGATTAAGCCCTTCTTAATTAAAGTGCGATGTTTGTCTAATGGTAAGGAATATAGATCGGTTACTGAAGCATCGAAAGATCTTAATATAGACAGTAGAATGATCGTTCAAGTTTGTAATGGGAAATTGCCATCATCTAAGGGTCTTACGTTCGAATATATAACAACTAATACTAATGATACATCCACTAATCCAGAAGATAATTGACTCTACTAATAGCTGGGGCGGCTGGTCCCATCAAAACTCCCATCTAGAACTTGCCTCCCTGGTACTAGAAGCTCGCGTAGCGGGACTTGATATAACGCCTTTAAAAGCCTTATACGACCTCCAAATCTCCACCACTAGAACTAAGCCGGGTCACTTCCTAAGATCCCCTGACAGCACAATGGCTACGTCTCACGACGAGCTTATCGGTCTGGTAGCGGCATCCTACTTATTCGATGGCGGGGCTGTCGCTAGGGAGATCCTAGATAACACGGTATTTGGCATCTGGAACACTGGTAAAAATGAACATGGTAACTGGTTCGATTTCGAGTGGTTTATCCTATGGCGTCCTGAATACCAAGCACTAGCTAAACTAGCTGCTGGTAGAAAGCTCAATATTATCCAAAAGATAGCACTTAATCTCAGTCTAATCTACAGCAAAGCGTTTAATGTTAAACGAGTTAAGTTATTGTTTTTATACGCAGCTAATGAAACTTGTTCTAACTTCGGTAAAATTGAAGCAGAACTCGGTAATCATTATAAAGGACAAAGGCAGTTCGACGATCCTATCTATAAAGCTTTATGGGAAACGAACGAAGGTCGTTATACCCTCGATTTTTAACAACTATACCCAGGATAAGGAATAATAATGAGTAAATTTAAAGAATTCATGAAGAAAAAATTAGCTGCTTCTAAGCCAGCAAAAAGTCCTGAACTTATGGAAGCTCGTAAAACTGCTATTGGCGGTTTACGTGACGACATGGCTTCACAACTTGGCGGCAAGCTTTCAGGTCTTAAGAAAGTAACTGTAGCCGCTCCAGATGCAGAAGGACTTGAAGAAGGTCTCGACGCTGCCGGGGAGTTAGTCGGAGGTACTGCCGAACTTGAAGATAGTACCGAAGAAATGCTTGGCGACGCTTTTGATGTTGAATCAGAAGACGAACAAGAAGAAGAGTCCGAAGATAAAGATCCAGAAGATATGTCAGTTGAAGAACTCGAAGAACATATCGCTAAATTAGAACAATTAAAAGCTTCAAAAGCTGGGGAGTAATCTCATGGCAAAGAAGCCTTGGAAAACCTCAAACGGAATTATTGAGGCAGTAAAAAGACAAATTGCGATTCCTATTGCGCAGGGAACTTTTTTACCTGCGGATATTCTGTTATTCGCCGATGAAGAAATGCAGGTGTCTCAGACGCCCAGTATTCTCATGTATAATGAAGAGTACCTTGTATACGGTAAACTTATTCCTTTGCAACAAAACGTAACTCGTTATCCTATCCCAGATCGAGCAATTGGAATGAAAATCCGCGACATCAACTACTCTGATTCTTCCGGTACTCTTTATGAGATGACTAGAATCAGTCCAAACGATAAAGACGCGTATCAACAAAACCTTACTTCGTTCGGCGCTTCTGCTATGGCATTCTACTTAGAAAATAATGATGTTGTTTTAAGTCCCGGAGGACAACTAAACAACCAGGGATTCCTCTTAATCACTTTTTACATGAGACCAAATAACTTAGTTCCTGATGAACAGGCGGCAATAGTTAGGTCTTTTAAATACAATACTACGGTAGTTAATTCTTCCATTTCTCCAGGAGATGTTTTTTCTGTAGCAGGTGTTTCATTTACTGCGGTAGCTTCTACACCAACCAACTCACAGTTTGAAATTGGAGCGACTTCTGTAATTACTGCAGGAAATCTTGCAGCACGTATTACTTCTTTCGTACCAGGAGTTACCGCAGCAACCGATGGAACTGGTATCATGACAATGAGTACCACTCTTTTAATGAACTTCATTGGTCCGAAATCCTCAAACTTCGCAGGAATGACTATCCAAAACATCTCGACCACTAACTCTGTAGGCTTTGTTATTTCAGGCAACGTTACTATTGTTATGACCGAAGAAGTTAGTACTAATTTTTTCTCTAACGGATCACTTATCGATATCCTAGAAACTTCCGGTGGACATAAAATTAAAGCATACGACGTTACTCTAGTGACCATTAACGGATCAGATGTAACTATTCCTTGGGAACAAGCTCCTTATACTCTTATTGTCGGTGATTATATTTGCAATCAATACGAATGTATCATCCCTTTCATTCCTACAGATTTACACACGACACTTTGCCAACGAACTGCAGAACGAATGTTAGCGTCAATTGGCGATAAAGAAGGCGCTGCGGAAATGGCAAATAAAGTCGCCCGAAATGAATCAGTCCAAAGTACTATGATTTCGAATCGCGCTGAGGGTGCTTGTCAGAAGATCGTCGCTCGTCACTCATTACTACGATACCGTCGCAATGGTAGAAGTTTTTAAGAAAAGGTAATATCTAATGACTAGTTCAGTTACGCTTACTGCTAAAGGTCTCAATACTTCAAGTAACCAACTGAGCTTGGAAGATGGAACTCTTTCGTCTGCTACAAACGTAATCATTCGTCGTGATAACGTAATCGAACCTCGACGTGGTTATAAGCTTTGGGCAGAGCCTTTAGGTACTTCTACCAATAGAGCGAAACAACTTCTCGAATATAAGAACCGTATCCTAAGACATTTCAATGACACTATCCAGTTCCAAGACGGNCTGAATAATGATGGATCTGTTAACTTCACNTCATTTGCTGGTAATTATCTAGAAGTTGAAGCAGGTCTTCGTATTAAAAGTATCGAAGCNAATTCNAACCTTTATTTCACTACAGCAGANGGTATTAAAAAAATCTCAGCTAAATCTGCGAACGATCTCACTGGGTCTTCGGGCAGTGTNNCAAATTCTGGCGCTCCCAAAGGNCTGGACNCTCAGGCAATTTTAGATATTACTNTAGGAAGCTCTTCTGGGTTTCTTCCACAAGACGCNTCAACNGCTTACCGAGTTGTTTGGGGATATCGAGATTTAAACGAAAACCTAGTACTTGGTGCTCCATCTGGTCGTGCTGAAGTATATAACCCGATGTTACCGTTAATGCTCAATGACTTTAACAGGATTCTTGCAGGTCTAGATCAGCTAGGTTCCGATCCTGCGTACTTAATTAATGACTCTGACTACCTCAATAGTCTTGGCGTTAATGCATCATTCACCGCACAACAACTCAAAACTAATGCACTAGATCTAGCGACTAAAATAGATTTAGATATCGTTTATACCGATTATGTAGTGACCGCAGCGAGCAGGACTGCTAACGTCGTTTCAGTAAATTTTAATAATGCGGCTATTGATCGTTTTATTGTCGGTAATTCTGTCACTCTTGCTGGGTTTTCTCCA
>JGI1221J13441_10000739_pt1 | contig 14338 bp, 11 predicted proteins | sample LakVidmifraction_4_FD_13441 | JGI IMG/M metagenome (IMG submission 13441) | reverse complement strand
GTTTGGGAAAATCCACATCGAAAAAGAAACGTTCCATGGCGAATGGAACTACGTGATAAAGCCAGCAAGTGAATGATTTATTTTATTACAGACCCTTAGTTCCTATAATATATAAATGCCAGCTTATGACAAGCTGGCATTTTTTGTTGGTAATTGGCAGGGAATACCGGGTGGCACAATTTTAGAAGGAAGCTTAATCGCTTTAATAAAATTAATTAACCTAAATAAATTTATAAAAAAATGGGACTAAATATTAAACCACTCTCAGACAGGGTTCTTATTGAACCTGTAGCCCCCGAAACTAAAACGGCATCTGGAATTTATATTCCTGAAACAGCTAAAGAAAAACCACAACGTGGAAAAGTAGTGGCTGTTGGAAAAGGAACTAAAGACTACGATATGACTGTTAAAGTTGGGGACAACGTACTTTACGGTAAATTCTCTGGTAGCGAATTAAAATTAGAAGGTACAGAGTATCTTATGATGAGAGAAGATGATATCCTTGCAATAGTATAAGTCATTCTGCTCTTATGAGAGAAAGATTTTTAAAAATAAATAGTACTAATAAGATTTCCGTTTTCACGGAAATGACAAAAAATAATTAACAATGGCAAAAGAGATAAAATTTGACATTCAGGCACGCGACGGAATTAAACGCGGGGTAGATGCATTGGCCAATGCGGTAAGTGTAACATTAGGCCCTAAAGGTCGTAACGTGGTAATAAGCAAATCTTTTGGTGCGCCAACAATAACCAAAGATGGGGTAACTGTAGCCAAAGAAATTGAACTTGCAGACCCATTAGAAAATATGGGAGCTCAAATGGTAAAAGAAGTTGCTTCTAAAACCAACGATCTTGCAGGAGACGGTACTACTACCGCCACTGTGCTTGCTCAGGCCATCGTAAAAGAAGGCCTTAAGAACGTTGCAGCCGGTGCCAGCCCAATGGATTTAAAACGAGGTATAGATAAAGCGGTAGCAGCAATTACCCAGGATCTTGCTAAACAAACCAAAGAAGTTGGAGACTCTTCAGAAAAAATTAAGCAGGTAGCATCAATTTCTGCCAATAACGACCAACTTGTTGGCGAACTTATCGCTGAAGCATTTGGTAAAGTAGGAAAAGAAGGCGTTATCACCGTAGAAGAAGCAAAAGGAACGGAAACTAATGTAGAAGTGGTGGAAGGAATGCAGTTTGACCGCGGTTACCTTTCTCCTTACTTTGTAACGAATTCAGAGAAAATGACCGCAGATCTTGAAGATCCTTATATCTTGTTATTCGACAAGAAGATCTCTTCTATGAAAGACCTGCTTCCCATTCTTGAGCCCGTTGCACAATCTGGAAAACCGCTTTTAATTATTGCTGAAGATGTAGATGGGGAAGCCCTTGCTACTTTAGTAGTAAACAAACTTCGTGGTTCACTTAAAATCGCTGCTGTTAAAGCTCCAGGATTTGGAGATCGCAGAAAAGCAATGTTAGAAGATATCGCAATCTTAACCGGTGGTACTGTAATTTCTGAAGAAAGAGGATTTTCTTTAGAAAATGCAACCATAGATATGTTAGGTACTGCAGAAAAAGTAGCTATAGATAAAGATAACACTACTGTAGTAAATGGCGCTGGTAACAACGATGACATTTCAAGCCGTGTAAACCAGATTAAAGCTCAAATTGAGACCACTACTTCAGATTACGACAGAGAAAAACTTCAGGAACGTTTGGCTAAATTAGCCGGTGGTGTTGCCGTACTTTATGTTGGTGCAGCTTCAGAAGTTGAAATGAAAGAGAAAAAAGACCGTGTAGATGATGCACTTCACTCAACCCGTGCGGCTGTAGAAGAAGGTATTGTTGCCGGTGGTGGTGTAGCCTTTGTTAGAGCTCAAGCTGCTCTGGCCAAATTGAAAGGTGAAAATGACGATGAGAATACCGGAATTCAAATTATAGTGAAAGCTATAGAATCTCCACTTAGAACGATTGTGGCCAATGCTGGAGGAGAAGCTTCAGTGGTGATCAACAAAGTGCTAGAAGGTAAAAAAGACTTTGGTTATGATGCTAAAACCGACACTTTCGTAGATATGATGAAAGCCGGAATTATCGATCCGAAGAAAGTAACAAGAATTGCGCTTGAAAACGCAGCTTCTGTTGCCGGAATGATCCTAACTACCGAATGTGCCCTCGTAGATCTTCCAGAAGAAGATAAAGGCGGCGGCGGAATGCCAGGCGGTGGAATGGGTGGCGGAATGCCCGGAATGATGTAATGGCCCGGCCATAGCGAAATATTAAACTTTAGCAATCCTCACAGGTTTTGAAAACCTGTGAGGATTTTTTGATTATAGACCTCGTCTCAAAAGTAAATTGCACCCGTCATTACGAACGCAGTGAAGTAATCTGCCAATAGATTACCTATTGCTTTTCCCAATTCCGATCACAACTGTAATAACTTTTTAAACACTTTTTACATAGCTTTTTTACTTTTAGCCACTATGTTAAACCCTAAACTATTTTCTTTCCGTGATAGGCTTTAGCACCAATCTTATGATGAAGCTCGTCTATATTATTTGATGTGATTTTCCCTGCACAAATAATTTCTACATCTTCACCTACTAAACCCATCATCTTTTTTAGCGTAGCAGCTCCTTGCAATGCCGTAGCTCTTCCGCCAGATGTTAGGATCCCGTTTACCAGTCCGGTTTCCTTTAAACCTGTGGCCGATTTTAAAATATCTGGGGTATCATCAATGGCCTTATGAAAAACCACGTTTAAAGGCCTGGCATTTGCTGCCAGTTCCAAAACAGCCACCAGATCTATAGTTTTATCCTTTTTTAAAACGCCAAATACTACCCCATCTACGCCAACTTTCTTACAGAATTCAATAGAATCTAACATCTGGTTTATCTCGGATGGCGAATATTCAAAATCTCCTCCCCGCGGGCGAACCATCACTCGAACAGGGATTTTCAATTGGGACTTTACTTGTAAAATAAGGTCTTGCGCGGGGCTCAATCCGTCCAGGTGCAAATCGGCACATAATTCGATCCTGTCAGCACCATTTTCTTCTGCAAACAGGGCCTGTTTCAGGTTTTCCACACAAGCTTCTTTTAAATAGGAATTCAGTTTCTTCAAGCTTAAATTTATTTATTTTTTCAATATTGAAAAGAGGTTTTCTTAAGTTAAACTATTATCTAGATAAGCTCCGTCCTCAACATTATAAAATTAACTCGTAAAGAACAATTTTCAGCAATTTTTCGAGATTGTTTTTTCCTATTATAATAAAACCTCACAGGTCTCGGAGACCTCGTGAGGTTTACTAAAAACTAAACTTCAAACTCACCAAAATTTGCGAAGGTCTTAAGTGGTATGTACTTTCTACATAAGAAAAATCCGTATTGGAAACACGCACAAAGGCATCGGTGTTCAGCACATTGTTCCAACTGGCTTCCAGGTCTATTCCCGTATCTTCAAAGCTGTATTGATAGTTGAAATTCATAAAATAATTATTGCGATTTTCTTCGGAAATATTATTGGAATAATATTCTGAATTCACGCTGAAATATTGATTTTCTGCCACATAAAAGAAAAGGTCCAGCTCGTGCTCTTGCGTTCGTATTTCATTAAATTTCCGTTGGGGAAAACGTGTTTGTAAAAAACCAAAATTCCCGGTATAACTCGCGCTCAACCAATCGGTCACTTCAGATTCTAAATCGAGCTTAAAACTTAAATTTTGGTTCTCTACCTCGGCCAGGTTTTCGTTTAGTAATTGTTCGCGCTTAGAAATGGTATAACTGCTTCCCAAACTAAGCGTAGTATTTACTTTACTAAAATATTTACTGCCTTTTACATTCAGCCTATGCGAATTCACATAATTTTCACGGGCTACCGCTTCAAAAACCGTGGCTGCGTTTTGCGAAATTTGATTACTGTATAATAAATTACGCTTTGTTCTCCCAAATGTGTATGAAATATTGGCAAAAAGTGATTTTAAGGGATTCCTAAACTTTAATCTCCAACTATAATTCTGACTAAAATTTTCGGGTAAAGGAGAATTATAACGTTGCAGGTTTCGGTAATTATTCAGGATAAAGCCGTAATAAACCCGGTTCATATCGCCAAAATTATTACTTAGATTGGCTGAAACGCTGGTTTCCCAAAAAGCAGAGAATTTATTCCGAATATAAAAATTAGGTTCAAAAGTGAAACGGTTAAGATTTTTATTTTCTTTTAAAACAGGATCTTCAAGATCAAAACTTCTAAAATTTACCGGCGTAGTTAACCTGATATTCCAATTGTTCTTTTTATACACAAAGCGGCTGGTTACATAAAATCGGGAGCTGAAAAAATCCAGGTTATTCTGAAAATCTCCATCCAAAATTTGGTCTTCCCCATTCTCGAAAATAATTAAGTCACTCTTAAGCGATTGGTTTTTAACCGAAACTCCGATTTCAGGGGAAACGGTAATTCCTTTGATCCTTTTGGTAAATCCGGCAGAATTATCACTGAAAAAAGTGGAGGTTTCCACCGACTGTTTCATTTTTGTATAATCGCTGCCATTATTCAGTAAGTCTTCAAATTGCCCGGGTTGCACTTGCAGGTTTTGGTTGGCTTTAGTGAAGCCGGTATTCGACCTAAAAGTCACTAATTGCTTCCCTACCGGTTTTAGCAAGCGCAACTTATTCCGGATCACCGAAAACGGATTCGATAACCGCTGATTTATTTGGGAATTTCCGGTATCGATATTTCCCCGTTGCGAGTCCCAATATCCATTAATTTCCAGTTCGTTTTTTAAATAATTATCATCGGTATTTCGTTCCAAAATAAATTTGGATTGCAGCCTATTTACAAACAAATCGTTCCTGGTATTTTCAGAAAGATCAATGGTATCGGTAGGTGTAAAAAAACGGGTTTGGGTATTGCCTATTTGCTGCTGGGCGTCATTTAAATAGGAGATATTAGTTTTCAGATCCACATCTTTTTTAAGCCGAATAAGATAATTTGCCGAGCCCAAATGCACATTATTGTCCAACCAGCGTTCCTGGGAAAAAGGCGGTGCTGCCAGCTGCCGAATGGAAAGCCAATCGGATTTGGTAATATTAAATTCCTCCCGGCCAAAATCGGCAATAGAAAAATCCCTGATTTCCCGCGAGACATCGCTCCCGGTATTATTGGCCTGGTAGGTAACAATGGCCTGATTCTTTTTAGTGAAAATCATAGGCGTGACTTTAGCTTTCCAAAGCAAAGGAGAAAAGCCGGTGCCAAGCTCGGCGCTTCCGCTTACGGTGACTTCCTTTTTCAATTTAATATTTAGGGAAGCCCGCTCAGAAAATTCCAGGCTGTCCAGCAATTTTACCGGTTGATGATTTTCCAGGATTTGCACTTTAGAAACATCATCGGCAGCAATGTTATTATTGGCGAGGCTATAGCGGCCTTCCAGTAAATCCAGGCCTTCTATATAATATTTCTGAATGGGTTCGCCCTGGTATTCTATTTGGCCGCCGGGCAGGATTTCTATCCCCGGCATTTTTTTAAGTACATCGGCAATGACGCGGTCTTTTTGATCTTTAAAGGCCGAAACCGAATAGCTAAGCGTATCGCCACGCTGTTCGATAATTTTAGATTCTACCAACACCTCCTTTAATGCTTCGGAAGATGGGGAAAGTGCGATTTCCAGTTGTTGATCTTTATTCTGGATTTTCTGCTCAACTGTACTGTAACCTATATAGGATATTTTCAGAAAAAGCGAATCTACTTCTGAATTAAGTTTTACCTTAAAATTACCTTCCCCATTACTAATGCCATAAGCCAAAATAGTGCCGGTGGTATCTTTGCTCACAATAACAGTTGCTCCGCTTAGGTTTTCGCTGTTTTCATCAAGAACTTTTCCTAAAACGCTCGACTGTGCGAAACCCGAAAAGTAAATCAATAAAAGAAAATAAAGAAAAGTTTTATTCAAATTATTCTAGTTCTATAGGATTATTTCGGCTTTTATAATTCTCTTTTAATTCTTTCTTTGCTTCTTTCTCCCTTTCTTTAGACCAGCCTATTGTAACTCCAGCTTTAGATAAAGCTCCCAAAGGATCACGGCTATAATTTTCTTTGGCCACTAAAAATTCTTCTTTACTTACCAGCAAATATTTACCTTTGTCTATTGTTACAGAAACAGGTGTTTCCAATTCCCTAAAGCCGATTAAATTAAAGGTATAATAATTTTCTGCATCAGAGATTTCAACAATAAGCCCTGGTAATCCTGAGAATTTATAAGGCCCATCAGAAATTGAGATTTCAGAAGTAAACCAGGCTACATAATCCCTCCCCGCGAAACTGGTAGTTGCTTTTTGCACATTATAACCAGAAATTTCCTTCGTTTCAGAATGAATTTCCCATTCTTGAACTGGAAGTTCTTCAGCATATTTAAATTCATCCTTAAAAACCCGTTCCAAAAAATAGATTTTACTGGTATTAAAAATTTTAAATATTCTATAGTCAAATTTTGTTTGCGGTGGAGACATAAACCTACCGGTCTTTTTAAAATTCTTTTTCCTTTCTGCAGAAAGGGAATCGGCTTTTAATAAAATCAGGCTGGAAAACCTTGAAATCCCGTCTCCAATAAATAACACCATTTTTTCACTTTGCACAGATTCAGCATTGGTAGAATCTATTTGCCAGGTTAGTTGGTAGGTGGCTTTATACTGAAACTTATCTGATAATTGCTGCGCATCACAGAAAGAAAAGGATAAAATGAGTAAAAGAGGTAAATAAATATTCATCATAAATTAAATTTCATTCCAGTTCTATAGGATTATTTCGGCTTTTAAAATTCTCCTTTAGTTCCTTTTCAGCTTCTTTCTCCCGCTCTTTAGACCAACCTATGGTAATACCCGCTTTCGATAAAGCTCCCAGAGGATCACGATTATAGTTTTCTTCTGCGGCTAGAAATTCTGCTTTAGAAACCGTAGTATATTGATCCTCCTCAATAGTGATTGAAGCATCTGTATCCAATTCTCGAAATCCCGTCATTTTAAAATGATAGTAATTTTGAGTACCTGCAATTTCAATAATTAAACCGGGGAGGCCACTAAATTTATAAGGGCCATCGGAGATTGGAATTTCAGCACTAAACCAGGCTATATAATCCCTCCCCGCGAAACTGGTAGTTGCTTTTTGCACATTATAACCAGAAATTTCCTTCGTTTCAGAATGAATTTCCCATTCTTGAAGTGGAAGTTCTTCGGTGTATTTAAACCTATCCTTAGCAACCCGTTCAAAAAAATATAGCTTTCCAATATTCAAATTTTTAAATAATTTATACTCAAACTCGGTTTGCGGTGGAGACATAAGCCTACCGGTATTTTTAAAATTCTTTTTTCTTTGTGCAGAAAGGGAATCGGTTTTTAACAAATTCAGGCTGGAAAACCTTGAAATTCCGTCTCCAATAAATAACACCATTTTTTCGCTTTGAACAGACTCAGCATTAGTAGAATCTATTTGCCAGGTTAGTTGGTAGGTGGCTTTATAGTTGAACTTATCGGTTAGTTTTTGCCCAAAAACAGTCGAAAATATCAAACTAAGGCTTAGGCATAAGTAGATTTGTCTCATAAGTTTTATTTTATAATTATTCCAGTTCTATGGGGTTGTTTCGTTTTGTAAGCTTCTTTTTATATTGTCGCAATATTTTTTCTTTTTCTCCATCATTAAAACCAAAAGTTATGGTTTTTTCAATAGAATTATTTTGCTCCACTACCGCGAAAGGATTGAGTTTAAATTCCCTAATTCTTGCCAGCACTTCGGTCTTTTCTCCTTCTTGAAAATCTTTAGCTTTTATTTCTATAGGTACCGGATTTTTGAGCTTTTCAAAACTTTTCAGTTTATAGACATAATGATTTTCGGTATCGCTAATTTCCAAAATAAGTCCGGGTAATCCATTGAATTTATAAGGCCCATCGGGGATAGGAATTTCTGAAGTAAACCAGGCCGTATAACTTCTTCCGGCAAAAGTGGTTGTTGCTTTTTGAGCATTAAAGCCGTTAATCTCTTTATTTTCTGGCAGAATTTCCCAGTTAAATTGGTTTAAATCTTCTTCATACCTCAACTTATCACTTAAAATCTTATAAGTATAAGAGCGTTTACCATCGGGAAAACCTTTGTAGATCACCGCTCCAAATTCGGTTTTGGTTCTTGTTGCCCGCTCTTTAAAATCAATGCTTCCAATGTTACTGGGGTTAACATTCATCTCTAAAGAATCCTTTAGCACCCGACCTTCACTCGCAAAAATGGAAAGCTGATTTCCGCGGTATAAAATAAAAGTTTCTGCTTTTGTGTTCTGAAGGCTAGTGCTGTCCGGTTTATAGGTGAGCTGATAGTTGATTTTGTATTTAATATGATCTTCCACACTTGAACTTTGCGCAAAAGTGGAAGAAAAGACTAAACTGAGAATTAGTAAAAGTAAAGCTTGCATTGGTTATTAATTTTTAAGCATCACTTCTTAATTGATGAAATTCCAGCACAAGATGCTCAATATATTTACCGCATCCAAAATTTTAACTAAAAAAATAGTAATGAAACTATAAATGAAGTAGTAGAGCTATCCATTTTCGACTTTATTTAATTTACCGTCACACAGGGCCTGTCGAAGTGTGCTTGGTCTACAAGCATTCTATTTTTACAAATTTGGTTCAATAGAAGTTACGATTATAATTAGTTTTTCAGTAGAGAACTTGTACTAAAACAAGGTCTTCGACATGCCTGTGCTGAGTTTGCCGAAGTGCTTTGAATGACGGCAGGAGGCTTCCACAAAATCTTCCTGAGCTTCACGTCCGTTAGACTGAGACCCATTCAAAAATTTAAAAAAACGGCGGTATTGACGTAATCTAATGTGATTAAGATTTAAAGCGTATAATAATTTTTGCCACCAATGCACGAATGATTTTTGATTATTGGCGTATTCGTGGCCTTTTTTATTTTCAATATCTTAGCATTACCAGGACTACTTAGTATTTATCCCTCTACGAGGAATTTATTCTTTATCAGCAGCTACATTTATCTCTCCTGAATTGAGCAAAGCATTGTGATTAATAAAAAACACATCTTTATTGTATAATGAATTAAGACTTTCTTTTGCGGCTTCTTTTGAAGGCACAGCATTAATTATTAGCTTTTCCTGTTCATAAAATTCAGGATCGAGATTAATGATGATTTTCTTAAAACTAGGCTCAATAAATGTATAGATGGGCTCGGTCGGAGTCACGGGGTAAAACCCCATCATAGCATAAACCACCCAGGCGCTCATGGTACCGGTATCGTCATTCCCCGGAAGTCCGTTTGGCGCATTGTGATAATACTCATCGATAAGTTGAGAAACCTTTTTTCCAGATTTCCCCTCACTTCCTTCTATATAATTATACAGGAAAGGATAGGCAATATCGGGTTCGTTGGCCATATCATACTGGTCTTTCTCAAAAACCTCATCCAGCCTACTTTCAAATTTACTTTCGCCGCCCATAAGTGTGATAAGTCCTTCAATATCATGCGGCACCATAAAGAGATATTGCCAGGCATTTCCTTCTATATATCCAACATTTTCAGTAAAATTGGCTCCGGCTTCAGGATCAAAAGGTTCATACCAATCTCCATTACTGTGTTTAGGCTGAAGAAAACCGCTTTCCGGATTATAAAGTTTCTTGTAGGATAAAGCACGCTTAGAAAAGTGTTTATAATCTTCTTCTTTGCCCAATTCTTTCGCCAATTGCGCGATAGCATAGTCTGAAATATTATACTCTAAAGTGGTGGAAACTGGTCCGGCAATCCCACTTTCTACACTCACATACCCAAGTTTTAGATATTCTTTTAAACCCGGCCTTAACGGATTATCTTCCGTGAGGCTGGCACTTTTTTTCATGGCTTCATAGGCTTTCTCCACATCAAAGTCTGTCAAGCCTCTTAAATAAGTATCGGCAAGCACTACCGAGGCCGGGTCTCCTACCATAGTAAAAGTTTCAGTAGCATTGAGTTCCCATTTGGGCAACCAGCCGTTTTCATCGTACATCGCTAACATGGAATTCACCATTTCCAACTGTTCCTCAGGATATAAAAGCGTCATTAATTGATGGTAATTTCTATACGTATCCCATAGTGAAAACACGGTATAACGAGTGCCATCGGTTTTGCCAATTTCACCGGTAGAAATTTCGGGATATTCCCCGTTTACATCATTAAAGGTATTTGGATGAATTTGGGTATGATAAAGGGCAGTATAAAAAATTGTTTTATCATTTTTAGTGCCTCCTTCTACTTCTATTCGGTTTAATTTTTTATTCCAGGCCGTAGTAGTTTCTTTATAAACCTCATCAAAAGATTTGCCTTTGGTTTCTTGCTCCAGGTTCTCCCGGGCGTTTTCAATACTCACATAAGAAACCCCAATTTTCACTTCTACCTGGGTAGCTTCTTTAAAATCATAACTAAAATACGCACCCAGACTATCCCCCACTACTTCTCTTTTAAAACCTTCTTTGAGCCTGGTTTTACCATTGTAACCCATCCATTGTGCTTCTACCCCATTATAGGTATTAGGAGTTTTCCAAATCCCAAAATCATCGGCTGGTTTAGATAGTTTGGCTACAAAATAAACCGGATAAGCGTGTTCCGGACTGTTGTAACAGAAAGAGCCCACTGTTCTAAAACCTTCTACTTCGGTAGCCGAATTAATCTTCAACATTCCGCCCTGCTCATTGGTTAAGCCCAGCCCAAGGTTGAGTAAAATATTAGATTTTCCCGCCGGAAAAGAATATCGGCTTACCCCAACCCTGGTTGACGCAGTGGCTTCTGCCTTTACTTTGTATTTATCTAATTTCACAGAATAATAGCCCGCTTTGGCAGTTTCCTCGCTATACGTAGTCCCGTAATCTAAATGATTTGTTTCCAGCTCACCCGTTGTTGGCATGCTAATAATCACGCCCAGATCTGGGCAACCAACGCCGCTAAGGTTCACATGGGAAAAACCGGTAAGAAATTTATTTTCATGCACATAAGGATTGGATAGCCACTGACTATCCTTTTCCAGCGGATTTAGATCGATTTTTCCCGCTACGTTAAAAGGACTCACACTAACCATTCCCCTGGGTGCAATAGCTCCGGGATTGGTAGCGCCGTAATTTGAAGTCCCAATAAACGGATTTACATAAGTTACCGGTTCCTCCTGGCCAAATACTACACTGCTAAACAACAGGACAAATAGACTAAGTTTAAGATTCCTCATGGTATTAATATTTTATTTTTTATAAATCCTGAATTCCAAACCGCTCCTGTTTCTTATTTCCCGATTCCTGACTCTTGTTTCCTGTCTCCTGATTCTTTCCTCAACACAGTAACACCTAATCTTCCGTACTCAACCCGAAAAATTTACGAATTTTTCATGCGATTAAGAAACATCACACATTTGGCTTCATTTCATTCCCCAAATATGGGTGTTTCTAAATCGGGGTTTCCCGCATGGCCCCGCTAACCCTCGGCAGATTCACGAATTTCATTTTATTCATTCGTGAATAATGCGGGATAAAGAATAAGGCACCGCTTCTTTAGTGTTCGCCCATTCTTTATTTGGAGTATCGGTCATTTCAAATTTAAGCTTTCCCCCTTGCATCAAATCTTCATAATTAAGGTAGGTCTTATTCCATTCCTGTCCATTCAGGGAAGCTGATTCTATATAAAAATTATCTTCGGAATTATCTTCCGCAATAATCTCAAATTCATTCCCATTCTGAAGTTTTAATGTCGCTTTATCAAAAAGCGGACTGCCAATTACATATTGATCGCTTCCCGGCGTTACCGGATAAAAGCCAAGAGAACTAAAAACATACCAGGCAGAAGTTTGGCCATTATCTTCATCTCCGGGGTAGCCATCTGGCGTTGCGGAATACAGTTTGGTGAGCACTTCTCTAATTCTCTGCTGGGTTTTCCAGGGCTGTCCGGCATAATTATACAAATAAATCATATGCTGAATAGGCTGATTCCCGTGTGCGTAATTTCCCATATTTGCAATTTGCATCTCCCGAATCTCATGGATAGTAAAACCGTAATAGGAATCATCAAATTTTGGGGGCATTTCAAAAACCTCGTCCAACTGTTCTGTAAATTCCTTTTCGCCACCCATTAAATCAATAAGTCCCTGGATATCCTGAAAAACACTCCAGGTATAATGTAAACTATTTCCTTCGGTAAAAGCGTCTCCCCATTTTAAAGGATTGAATGGTTCCTGAAAACTACCATCTTCATTTTTTCCGCGCATTAAATTGGTAGAAGGATCAAATACTTTCTTGTAATTATAAGCTTGTTTATAAAAGCGTTTTGCCTTTTTCTTTTCCCCAAGGTCCTCAGCCATTTTTGCTATGGTCCAATCGGCATAGGCATACTCCAATGTCCTGGCCGCATTTTCATTGATATCCACATCATAAGGCACATAGCCTAAATCATTGTAATAATCTACTCCTTCCCGTCCCACAGAACTTTGCGGCCGACCTTCTTCCACATTGGCGTTCTTCAAAATGGCCTCAAAAAGCACATTTACATCTTTTTCAAACACATTTCCTTTTAAATAGGCATCTACTATTATAGGAGCCGAATTTGAGCCAATCATCACATTTCTGTGTCCCGGGCTCGCCCATTCTGGCAGCCAGCCAGATTCTTTATAGGTATTGGCCAATCCGGCCATTATTTCTTTATTCAATTCAGGGTACATTAAATTGAAGAATGGAAAAACCGCTCTAAATGTATCCCAAAACCCATTATCGGTAAACATATAACCGGGAAGCACTTTCCCGTTATACGGGCTATAATGTACCTTCTCCCCTTGTGCGTTTATCTCATAAAATTTCCGCGGAAATAAAAGCACCCTGTATAAACTGGAATAAAAAGTTCTAAGATGATCTATATTCTGATCTTCTACCTGGATTCTTCCCAGTTCTGTATTCCAAATTTCTGCTGCATTTTCTTTTACATCTTCAAAACTGCTTTCCCCAATTTCTGAATCTAAATTGAGCTGCGCCTGTTCTGCGCTAATAAAAGAAGAAGCCACTTTTACATTTACTTCCTCCCCTTTTTTGGTCTTAAATCCAATAATAGCTCCCACGTGATCGGCTTCAGCATTTGTGGAGTTTTTCTTTAGCTCCCATTCATCTTTCCAGGTGTGAGTGAACTCAAAATCTTTATCGAATTCAGCTACAAAATAATTATGAAAATTTTCTGGCACTCCGCCGTGATTATTCCTGGCATAGCCAATAATCTTACGTTCCTCGGGAATAATTTTCACCATAGAGCCTTTATTAAAAGCATCGAGCACAATATAAGAACTATCGGCATCAGGAAAAGTAAACTTAAAATGTGCGGCACGCTCGGTAGGTGCCACCTGGGCAGTTACATCAAAATCGGCCAGATAAACACTGTAGTGATGGGGTTTAGCCGTTTCAGCCTTATGCGAAAACCAGGAAGCCCTTTCCTCTTCCTCAAATTTCAATTTTCCCGTTACCGCCATCAATGAAAACGCAGCATAATCATTTAACCACGGACTCGGCTGATGGGTTTGCTTGATTCCCCTTATTTTATAATCGTCGTATTTGTAGGCCCAACCATCACCCATTTCGGCAGTTTGCGGGGTCCAGAAATTCATTCCCCAGGGTAAAGCTATTGCAGGATAAGTATTCCCATTAGACAAATCGAAAGCGGAATCGGTTCCCATTAAGGTATTTACATAATCTACATAAGAGATTTTGCTTTCCTGTGCATAAATGCTTGCTGAAAAAACAAGCATTAAAAGTGTGGTAAATGATATATTTAATTTCATTTCTTATATTTTTAATTCAATTCTACGGTCTAATAAGCCTGTGGATCAAGATCCCCATTAAGCACCTTTAAACCATTCCATCCCTTTATTTTTTTCATGTCTTGCGCAAAAACAAAATTGCTACAACAAAGAAATATAAGTACTAACTTTTTCATATCTATTATTTTATAATTATTTCATCCAGGAACAACCAGGCTTTACCTTTTCTGGGTAAGCCTTTATAAGTATCTACTTTTACTTTTATGAATTTGGCTTCCTGTGGTTCTACATTTATTTCGAAATCTTTTAGACCAATAGCTCCATTAATTTTAAAATCTCTAGTAACTTCTCCTATCTTACTATAATTCTTACCATCTTTAGAGGCAAAGGCAGTTACTTTAACCGGGAAGTAAATTCCCGAGCCCTGGTTTTCCATAGCCCCTACTTTCAACTTTTCAATTTTAGTCGATTCCCCAAGCGCTACGATAGCTTCTACATCTTCTCCCAACCAGCCAAGCCATTGGCCATCGTGAAAATTCTT
>JGI1221J13441_10000734_pt1 | contig 14389 bp, 14 predicted proteins | sample LakVidmifraction_4_FD_13441 | JGI IMG/M metagenome (IMG submission 13441) | reverse complement strand
ATGTAATCAAATTCTGCACTTTTTGTATACGGATGCTTGACAAACTCGTTTAAATTCAATGAACCTAAATTGCAAGCGAAATCCTTCGGCAATGGCTGTTCGCCACAAGGGTTGCTTGTTACTATGTTATAATTGTCGTCGTATTGCATTAAATTATAATTCCTAAAAGCTTCGGTGAATAAGCAAGCTGGGTCTGCCCAATCATAACAATTTTTAACAAGCATTTTATATAAATTTATTGGCACAATATCATATTCTAACATGCGCCCACTATATTTTCTTTTTTCATGCATCGTAATGATTTCACCAGAATGATAATATTCACAAATTGCTTCCATAAACTCATCATCTATCTCAAGTGATAAATTTGCTTTCTCTATTTTGCTTTGTTGCGATTTAAGCTTTATGAAAGTTTCTGCTTCTTTATGTCTTATGTCAAGGCTTAACATTAGTGCACCTTTTCTTGCACCACCTTGACTTGTTTGTTCAGTTGTTGTATTAAATATTTCCATAAAAGGAACAATGCCATCACTAGTAAATCTTTTGCCTATGGGTGATCCTAACGGTCTTACTTTTGACATTGAAATTCCCTGTCCACCTTGTGATTTGTAAGTAAGCCCAATATTTTTATTAAGCTCAAGTAACCCTTCATAATCATCAGGTGCATAACCAGATGAGTAGCAATTGTGCACTACAAGCCCATTTACAGTATAGCTATGCATGTTTTCAACAGAGATATTATAAACAACCGTGTTTTGGTTTTCTAAGATTTTTATTTCTCTTACTTGGACATAAATATCTTCTTCCTTCCGCAAGGTAAACAATGGTTTTGTTTTGCTTTTAAACATTCTATCATCATTATATTGCTTAAGCAAAAAAGGAATTATTTTATATTTTGATATTGCATTTCCAACAAAAAGACTATAATTTACAAAATGTTTTTCTCTTAACGTCGTAAGTGCTGGCTTAATTGCTGTAGAATTTATGCCATTCAAATACAAAGACTGTTTGATTTGATTTAATAATTCTTCGCTTTTTAAGACAAGTCTCATGCTTCCGTCCATATTAATAGACCCATCTGAATCTAAAATCCCAAGCAATAAATCAAAATCTCCAATTAGTTCAGAGGGGATTCTTTTCCCATCACATTTTTCTCCAAAATATTCGAAGAAAAAAGTACACAAGATGTGATTCGAAACTCTTAAGATTAGAGTAGATTGTTTTTTGTTATTAATCAAAGTCGGATGAACACCAAAATCGTCAATCAAAATATTTTTGCATTTTTCGCAAGCTAAAATTTCGGTTTTGTCATTAAAAACAATTTGAAAAACACTATGTTTTTCTTGTTTCTTGATTTTAGTAATGCTCCCATCACCAATCCATCTTCCAAAAAGATATTTCACGTCTTTGTTTACGATGATATTGTTGTTGGATACTGTCCCATTTTTTTTGCCGAAAGTTGTTTTGCTATTTGGGAAAGTCGTAACAGTTCGAATTTTATTATCGTCTAATTTTTCTATTTTGTTATATTCTGTTTCTTTAAAATAATCTGCAAGATTAAGGCAATATTCATTTGTTTCGAATTTTAAAGTAGGGCTTTTTATATAGTGTGCTACCTTATACCTGTGTTTATCTGCCTTCGTTGCAACAAGTCTATCTGCCCTTGTCCATCCATCTTCTGTTAAAAATTGATGATTTGGCGTGCAAGTCGTTTTGTCAAACCCAGCAAAAACATCTACTTCATATAAATCACCATTGTATGCTCTTGACATAACTTCATTTACTCGTTGCCAAGAATTATCTTCTGTGATTACATAATCGCCTTTTTGAATTTCTTCAATATTTATCAATCCTCTTTTGGATATAACTTTATGCCCCTTCGTAAAGCAATTAAAAAAACTTCCGCTATTTTCTGTACCACGATTCGTTAAGGTTCTTCCCCCAAATAAGAACTTTTTATCTTTTATTAGTTGACTTAACTCTTTATTCCCACCCGAAACTCTATAAAGCCATTCTTCTAATGATTCATTATTGTGACGATATTTTTTGTTCCAAATGTCTATTCCAATTTGATTCTTTTCTCCCAACCATTCTTTTTCGTTCATAATTTATTTTTCCTTTTTTATTTATTCGAGGGTAGTTCACTTAAACCTTTCTTCTAGTTCTTTGTCTCTATAATAATGATATCGGTCTTCATCATAATCACATCTTGTATCTTCTACTTTTTGTGCGTAATCATCAATGCAAAATTCACAAGCGTCAAATTCTGGATAGTAAGTATTGTCAACAAATAAATCTGCTTTACAATTTGGGCATTGCATAATGGGTTGTTCTTGTGGTGCATTAGGACATCCTTTTAAACAGGGGGTATGCAAACACATCTCACACATATTATTTATCCTCTATGGCATCGTCATATTCGTCTTCATCAACCACAATGTCTTCTGGAACAACATCTGCATTTACATAATTAAAAAATGATTCCGTAATTTTGGTTTTTACTAATTTCGCAGGGGGTAATGTTATAGGCTCATTAGTTTTTGGATTTCTTGCGTTAGTTTTTATTCTTTCCTTAATTCTAAAGCTAATAAATCCTGCAAGTGTAAATCTTGATTCAACAGGGGCTTCTCTGCAATATATTCTAACTTGTCGAAAAAATTCATTAAGAATAATTTCTGTGTCTTTCTTTGTAAATCGACTTGCTTCAGCAACTCTATCAATAAAAAGTCGTTTCATTTTCCGTCTCCTCTATAGTGTATGTTAGGTTGCAAAGCAATTTGCTTACGGAGGCTAATTTGTTTTGTTCGTCTTCAACCCAAAAAAAATCTTCATCTTCTTTTATAATGGCGTATGAATTATGCGTATTGAATTTTAATCCCCCATTATTTTTAATGTTGTTAAAAAAATATAATTCTTTCATCTGCAGTACCAGAAATTAGCTAATTCTTTTTTATATTCTTCTTCTGGCACCTTTTCACCATTTACAAAAAAGCATCCGTCATAATGACTTAATGTTTTTTCGTTTTTCCATTCTTTATTATACTTTCCAAAAAGTGTTAAATATTCTTTAAACGCTTCTTGAACTCGCCCATATTGTTCAAGTTTTTTATTTTTTTCCTTATGACTAACTTCACAGTTTAAACAATTTTCTTGCTCAACATAGAATTTGCCACACGTTTCACAAAGATATCTCATTCTGCCTCCTAACTTTGTGCGTTTTCTTCTGTTTTGTCTTTAGTATTAGTTTTTTTGTTCGATTCTATAAAACAGCGGTTTTATCGGTCTGAAATGCAATCCAAGGAATTCTACTCGTAAAAGCATATGTATTAGTTGTTCCTCCTTTTCTTTTTTTGTTTTCTACTATTGTATTATACCATAAAATCTCATAATAATTAACCTTTGTTAATTGTGCTTTCAAAATCTTCTATAATCTGATAAGAAGTTAACCACCAAGTCATTGTTCCGTCTCTTTCGTAATCACCGTTAACAAACTTTATTGTTGGTTCTTCAACAAATTTCGTACAATAAAGTATATCACCTTTTTTGAATGGTGTTATTTTAAAAACTCCCTTTTTAATTTTAACACTAGATTTTTTACCGTTTTGCAAACAATACAAATCTACCCTGGGTGCAAATTTTAAATTTAAGTCTTGCACATATGCAAATCTCTTGCTAACATCATAAGTCGTTTGCAATGAGTTTAAAACTTCAGAGTCGAATTCCAATTGGCAGCCAAAGTCTACGTTCTTGTCTTCTATTCTGTCAAAAAGAAGTAAGTGTGCTGTTTCTCTTTTGCGTTTTGTTTCTTCTTTTAGTTTTTTTGTGTATTTTAGATTTTTACCTTTAGTGAAATTTTTAAAAGCTTCTAACAATTTTGCATTACCTCCAAACTCAGAAAAATATTGAATCTTAATTAGTGATTCAATTTTACTAGACAACATTGAGTTTTCTTCAAGATAAATAAGCAACTCTACAAAATTATCAAATTTCATATCTTTTAGGAGATATAAGTTTTCAGCAATTGAACTAGAAAATCCCTTAATTGACTGAAGACTGTTTGTTATTTCATTTCTATCTTTGATTGCAACAATATTCCTGTTGTCTTGTCTGAACTTCATAGACGGGAAATAAATTCCGAACGCAGACTCTGCTTCGGACTTCGTTGCAGACATTCTATTTTTTTCACCCTTTTCTTCTAGGATGTTCAAAAAACATTCGTAATATTCTTTTGGGTACGTCGTCTTTAAGTAAGCACCATAAAGCGAATCTACAGCAGTTGAGTATGCATGAGAATTTGAAGCAACTAACCCGCTTTCAGATATAACGTTGTGAGAAGGTGCTTCCATTTCAATATCATAAACCATTTCTTCTAAAAAGGGTTCTACTGAGATAATCTTTTTTAATTTTGTTGGGATACCTTTTTTGGTTTTCTCATATTCACCCTTTACAAAAAGCTCATCACCAATTTTTAATTTAGAAAGTTTTTTATCACCCTGAATAGTTGGGAACTTGTGGTTGTCTGTGCAAACTACCCACGAGCCGTTTTCAGTCATAACCTTGTAGGTTTTTCTAACCCCAATTTCTCGAATGTCTATAATTTTGTTAATTCTTATTCTACCGTCTCCATACATAGATAATGCGTTTCCATATCCGTTACAGTAGTAGTTGTCGTACAAATCTTTATGGTTGGTTGCAATTGCATATTCTTTGTCGTTTTTTATCTTAAACATTTCTCCTATTGTTGGATTGAACCTAAGAATGTTCCCTGGTTTTTGAATAACTGTTTTCCCAGAAAAGCAAGCATTAAAAGAATATCGAGCAGAGTCTTCTATGATTTGCCAAATTTTCTGGCTTAATTCATCAGATTCAAATTTAGCCTTATCTTCAGTTTCTGCTATTTTTTCAGAAAGTCCTTTTAAAAATTGTTCTCTATATTTAAGAACTTTATTTATTCTTTTTTTTGCAATATTTTTAATGATATCATAGCACTCCGTCAAAGGTATTCCAGAATAATTAAGAACTGCCATTTGCGTTTCTTGGTACATCATAAACGATTGTGGAAAACTTGGTGTTTGTATAATTGCATCTATTGCTTTCACGCCATACGCAAACGGTTCTCTACTTTCAAAATTCTTATACATTGATTTAAAACCAGGACGAACTGCTGCAACGAATGCAGAAAGTTCGGCAATATTTGTTGGCTTGTATGCCATTGCTCTCCCCTTCGTTGCAACTTGCTCTATTTGGTTTATCCCTAAAGTCCAACCATTTTTATAAATATCCCAAACTTTGCTGTCTGGTGGACATAATTTAATCAACTCGTCTACTTCGTGTATTTGAACACCAAGCTTATCGTAAATCCTATAAATAAGGTCTACAACAGAAACTTTAAGTAAATCATTTTTCAGAAACTTATAATCTTCTGCCCATTTGCCGTCCATGACGCAACAAAGGTTTTCTTTTATTTTGATGAGTCCGATTTCTTTCCGAATATCACCTTGATATAGCAAGTAGCCGCAGGGTGCAATTTTATAATCGCTGATAACACCTTGATAAACTTTACTGCCTTCAAAGATTTTATGATATTTCTCGTCAATGTAATCTTCAACAGTTAACTCATCTTTTTCTTCTTCAGTATTACATCGCTTAATGGCATATTCATATTTTTCAATCTGCTTTGAAACTTCGTTAGAGACATCAAAGTCCACGTCTTGTGATTTTGCGTACATCTTCCATGCTGCCTTTGGTTGCATGGTTCCATATGATAACATTGGCTTAACATGATTCTCACCAAGTAACTCTTCCTGTGCTTCCACGAAAGGCTTTATTTCACCTAAGTTTAAATCTATGTCTGGGATACCGCCAGAATCAATTATTCTTGTTGTTGACATAAACCTTTCGGGGTACATTTTAACTTCCGCAGAAATTCTATCTATCATAGTAAGCCCCAGCAATTTATTTGTAAAATGACTTACGGCTGAGCCTCTACCACTCGGAGTTATCATTCCTCCTTTTGTTTTTGCTAGCTTTACCAATTCATAGTCAAGTAAAAAATAATCCGAAAACTTAGTATCAATTATTGTTTGTAATTCTTTACTGATTTCTTCATAATATAAAACGTGTTTTTCTTCTGGAATTTTACACTTTTCTTTTTTAAATGCTTCCGATATAATATTAATCAACATTTTATCTTTTTGTTGTTGATTAAGTTCAGGGTAAAGTGTAGGCATTTTTATATTTTTTTCAAAACAAGGGTTTTTATACTCTTCAACCGTAAGAAAAACATTTGTGTTGTCCATGGCTTTTTTAGCTTGCTCTGGTGTAAGGATACCTTGCGTAATGAATCGGTTAAACGCTTCCTCTCCGTCTGGATAGTCTAAGTACCAACCTTCTTCACTAGGGTATTTTATGCCCTTAGAACGTATATAATCATCACGTTCCCAACCTTTGTCTTCTTCTATGTAATGACTGTCACAACCCATTATTATCTCTATGTCAAGTTGTCCTGACAACCGTACAATCTCTTCGTTCAGTTCTTTTTGTTTCTGAGTGTTGTGATATTGAACTTCAAGATAAAACGAATCTCCAAAGTGGTCGTGTAGTTGTTTGACAATTGACTCTGAATCTGAATACTCCCAAAATCCTAAACAGGCTGAAGTGATAATTACGTCTTCTTTTTTAAGTGATAAGATTAAACTTAAATCAAGTCTTGGTTGATAGTAGAAACCACTAATGTTTGCTTCACTAAGGATGTCATTAATTTGTTGTCTTCCACTTTCATTCCTCGCAAATATACAAATATGTGCATTAGTATTGTCACTTTCCATGCGTTCTTTAACCCAATATGCTTCGGTGCCGAAAACAAACTTTAAATTATATTTTTGTGCTAATTCATAAGTTTCTATATACCTTCCTTGCCAACCATGTTCCATTGAACTAATTATGCCATGCCCAAATTCTTTTGCCCTTTTTGCATATGATTCATTTGTTACAATTGAATCTGCGATTTTAGGGTTAGTGTAATCTGAGTGTCTGTGGTAATTTTGAAATATCATAAAACCCTTTCTTTTTGAGAATATAAATAATCAAAAACTTCTTTGCCTTGGTCTACAGGTGCATCTTTTGGCATAAGTAAATTCTTGGTGTCTTGTAAAATATATACATTCTTATATTTTTTCAATAAAGAAACTTCTTTTTTTATTTGAGTTGCACTGACACCCTTATCCCAAGCGATAACTATATCTTTACTGGGGGCAAGTATTATGTTTTCTATTGAATTAGCTATTCTGTCCGTCATTGATGCAACTGAATTAAAATAACCATAAGATTCTGCTTTCATAACCGATTTCTCGCCTTCAAAGATTATGATTTCGTTTTTCTCGGCTATTGCTTTCTGGTTTTGATAATATCCATACAAAAAATTTACGGTTCCTATTTTTGTGTAATAATAATATTTAGGCTTTTTGCCTGCAATTAACGTTCTTGCTTTTATCGAAATAATTTTTCCTTCTGAATCTAAAATGGGGAACACTATGTTGTCATTATGTCTATCATATCTAACTTCAAATTTATCTATTATTACTTGGGGTATTCCTTCTTTTATCCACTCTACAATATCTGCTTTATCGTAAGACAACATTGGATTATTAATATACTCCATTTTAATCGTTTCTTTGGCGATATTTTTTTTAATGTATTTTTTAGCAATACGTACTAAAACAGGAACTCTACTTCTTGGAATTTTATACTCGGTTGCTAATTTCTCAACAGCTTCAGGGAAAGAGATTTTATTGTAGTCTGATGCAAAATCAATAACAGATCCCCCTGCATGACAACCATAACAAAAGTAAAGTTGTTTCTCACCATTTACGGAAAATGAAGGGGTTTTCTCTTGATGGAACGGACACGACCCCCACCATTCTCCATTACTTAATGTTAGGTCAAGAAACTGTCCAACATATTTTACAATATCAATTTTTTCTTTTAAAGTAGCTAAATCAACTTCTTGCATATTTTTCTCCGATTATTCAAAAGGTGATGCAGTTATTGTATGTTGTTTTGTCGCTTGCATAAAACTGCATAAGTTTCCACGAAACATTAAGTCTATATATTCTTGTTCTGGGTCGTCCATTTCATTTCCATTACGGTTCGCTTTAACAAACAATTTGTAATTTCCACAATCTGGTGTATCTCTCATTATTTCATCTTCTGATTTCTTTATCAAATTTGCGACAGTTGAAACTTCTTGTTCTAATTTATAACTATCACCAATATCCCCAACCCTATTAAGTTGAGCTAATGTAAGTCCTGCATACCCTAATTCACCACAGATTATGTCCTTTATGAAGTTTACTTTGGTTCCTAATTCATGGTATGCCATTGACGCATCTTTACTGTCTGTAGTCTTTAAATGGTCATACACGAAAAAAGTAACTCCGAAATTCCTTTTAAGTTTTTTCGCCAATAAATAGATTTTATCTTTATCCCATCTTGGCATATGAACGTGATAGAAGTTCGCTTTTTTCATAATCTTTAAAGAGTTGTGGATTCTCGTTTTTTCTTCGTCTGTAAAATCCCCTTTGCGAAGTTTCTTAAACTCAATTTGTGACATGTAAGCTAATAGTCTTTCATTAAATAACCTATCTTGCAACTCTGTATCTATATACAACACGCCAATTCCATTGTTTAGTTTATGGACTGTTTCATTTAATGCAAACATTGACTTACCACGTTTTCTTTGAGCACTTATTAAAACCAATTCTCCAAGTTCGTATGTAAAATATTCATTTGCACTAGTAAATTTAGATGAATAGCCACTGTCTGCAATTATATTAAACCTTGCTTGTGTTTCATCCCAAAGACCTTCAATAATATCTTTATAAGGCTTAATTTCAGATGTAGCGAAACTTACTGTAGCATCGTCAACTCTTTCTTGGACGGACTTATGCAAGTCAGAAATTGTAATGCCTTTGGCAAAGCAATCCGCTTTACTTTTTTCTAAATCGACAAACAAACGTCTTTTAAAAGCAAATTCCAACACTGTAGAGACCAACTTTTCATATTCTGCTGAAGTATGCCTTGCAATATGGGTGGAAAAACTTATTATATCATTAATACAATCAACTGTAAAATCTTCACCAAGTTGGCTTTTTAGTTTTGCGTTTTCATTTATTATTGCGGTCAAGTTGTATGCGTCAATATTTTCTATTTTATTATTGTAAAGTTCTGAAATTGCAACAAATATACAACCATTTGTGGTATCAAAAAATGCGTCTTGTTTTAGTTGGTCAGAATACAAAACAAAATCTGGATGGTTAATTAACGTTGCTATAATCCCAGATTCACTTTGGTTATCACTTAAGTCTTCTAATCTATGTATAATTTTACCTCCTTCATTAATCTACATACTCACAAATGTTACGATTGTTACATATATCCTTACAATATATGTAATTTCCAGTTGGTTCCCATTTGCGTTCTTCTTGGATAAATTCTATTATGTGTCTTGCCCATCTTTTAGCCTTCTCAAAATTTGCCATTACAAAAGGTTCTACTATAACTTTGTCTGCTTTAAAACAATTGTATTTAAGCCATTTTGGATATTCTCCTGTCAAATTAAATATAGGTATACAATACAAATACAGTTGTTGAAGATACTCGTCAAGTTCAATGTCGGTTAACGTTGGTTTCTTCCTATTACTTCTCGGCTTTAAGTCTTTTGATTTATGGTCTATTATTACAAGGTCATTATTTTCATCATATCCTGCAAGGTCTATAAACCCTGTAAATTTATATTTGTCGATTTTGAAGTTGTGTTCACCTTCTACCGTAATAAGTTTCTTAAAATCAAAGGGTTTAAATGTTTCTAAATATTCTGCACCCAAATCAAAATACTTTTCCTTAGTAGATTCAAAATATTGCGAATCAACAATGGAAGGTACATTGTGGCTAAAGCCAGTAAGAAACTCTAACAATATAGAATCCTTACTGGCTTCATTTTTGTAGAACTTCGAAAGTAGTTCATGCATGAACGTTCCGTACTCTGCATAAAAATTACTTGAAGTGTCTTCTCCAAGAATATATTTTAGAAACCAAGAATATGGACAAGTGGTGTATGCCGTCAGCCTCGAATAACTCCAAGTCATGCCATCTATTATAAGTGAAAAATCTTGCATTTTTGCTCCTTTGCATTAGCTGTGAGTCTGCCAAGCTTTTGTCCTGTTAAATCAATTACCATATATGACTAGATGTCAAAAGGCAGTTTATCAGAATCGTCTTTTTCTTCTACATCGTCTACAGGTTTCATTTTATTTATGGGTGGCTCTTCCTTTGGAAACTTCGTACTTCCTGTTCCTGTACCTGTTCCTACTGAATCTGCCATGTCAAATGAATAAATGTTAAAATTCAAATAAGATTGATTCTTGTCAGCTACGTAAATGTTTTCCAATTTTAAATCCTTAATAAATATTCTGTCTCTTTCATTAAGTTTTAAAGCTTTCTCTGAACAGTTCTTGCCGAAAGTAACAAACCAATTCGAGTTAGTGTATGTGTCGTCTTGGTTCTTTGAACTTGTACTTATTCTTCCTTTTACAAAACTTCCTTTTTGTTCAACAGCCCATACCGTGGCGTATGTTCCTCTGTAGTTACCCGCTCTCGCATAAATCATTATTTACTCTCTCCTTTTGTGTATTCCGTTATTTTGCCTACGAAAACATTAGCTTCATTAATGTTCTTTATTTTCATATAGTTTTGTGAACCTTTATTGTTTAACTTAATAAATTCAGTAAGCTTTTCTTGTGCATCTTCAGTGCTTAATCCTTTGTAAAAATCAGCTATCTTGGTGTTGACGTCTTCTAAAATTCCTTCGAGTAAACCTTGGTTTTTTTCGTCTTCTGTAGCAAGTTGTTTAGAACGCCAAGTATCAGGGTCATCTTTAGTTGTTGCAACATGGAAAAACTTTAAGTAAAAATACCTAATGCAATAAGATAAAGCTGAACCAAAGGCTTGAGAAGCGTCTAATTGTTGCCCAAACAATGCCCAAGGTACTTCATATGTATCACTGGGGTTATCTATATCTACCCAAGTAAATACCATGTCAGCCATTACCAAGTTCTCATAAACAGGCACTTCTATGCCAGTTTTTTTGTCAATTTTAGTGTAATTTTGTGGGATGACACGAGAAGTTCCTGGAACTATTGAAGGGTAAACTTGCAACTTCTCTGATTCAAGACCCACTGTAATTTTTGCTAAAATATTTTCTTCGTTTACGTAGGTAAAATTGTATCCTTTTGTGTCTTTCTTCATAACTTCAACAAGTTTGAAGATTACGTTTAATTTTTGATGAATATTTTTTGGCATTTAATTCTCCTTTGATTCTGTAATGTATGTTGCTTTCATATCTGATAGGTGCAATAAGACTGCTAACTTGCAAACTCCATATGCTTTATTTAAAGAATAATCTCCACCTTTAACAGCGTTGTCAAACCCAGACATATGCCACCTAATGCTTAAAATAGAGTCCTTACTCAATTTCATAAAGGCTTGAATAAGTATAACGCTTTTCTCACCGTGTCCACATGGGAACTTATCATCCACTTCATAAACTTCTACACTATTCCACTTGCCCGTGTCTTTGTCTTTCACATTTCTGAAACCTTTTACATAAAACTGTGCTTTACACAAATCATGAAGCAGCCCACAAACAGCAACCGATTCTTCTGAATATCTTTGGGCTTCAGGAAGTGCATTATTCATTTCTTGTAACTCAAGATATACGTTTAAAGAATGTTCTAATAAACCCCCTTCATATGAACCGTGGTATTTTGTGCTTGCAGGTGCGATAAAAAAATCAGTTTTTATCAACCATTCTAATAGCTCTTTACTCCCTTCTCTTTTAATATTTTCTTCGTAAATTTGAACAAACTTTTCTTTTAACTCTACTAAATTATTCAATAAACTTATCCCTTCCTTCCTTAACTTTTTCCAACTTAACTTTTATCTCTTCCCAATTATAAACTCTAATTGTTCTTTGGCTTTTTTTGTTCCAAGGTCTGTCAAATAAAATCTTTATACCATCAAAATATTTGAGATTCTGTGGATTGTCATCTATCATAACTGACCCCGTTAGCAGATATTTATTGTGAACTGCATTGAACGAATTAATAGGAATAAAAGGCAAATTCTTCTGAAGAAAATTCACCTTCTCAACTACTGAATTTGGATGTGTAGCAGAACAAATTTGGACGTCGAAAACTTTATTAGCCCATTCTAAAACTTTTACGCACCCTTCTTTAATTGACAGGTTTTCGAACAAACCTTTAGTGCCCAATAAATCATACATTTTATCGCCAATTTTAGTAAATTTCCCAATATTCCAATCTGTTATGTTTTCTATTGTCAAATCATCGTCATAAAGCTTATTATAAAGCTTTATCCAACATTCACATAAATCATTGATAGTGTCATCAAGGTCTACTATCAAAACTGGCTTATTAGTCTTTGACATTTGATTCTCCTGATTCTTCAAGCGTCATTTCCACTAACTCCATTACACAGTAATTTGCCAAATCAAAAACTGTGTCCGCAATGCTTTCATCTTTGACTTTATTTTCTTTTGCCGACAACAAGGTTTTTAGTCTACTGTATTTGTCAAAAACCCTAACTAAAATTGCATTGTCGTATTCTTTCCGCATTTGGGTAAATGAATCTCCGTAATCATGGTTTTTTCTTTCATAAAGATTAGTCATTTTTTCGCAAATGTCTGTTTCAGATTCCGTTAAACTACGCAGACTATTTATACAATCACGAGCTATCATGAACAAACTCCGTTGAATTTCTACAATATTTTTAGTTTTTTTTGCTTCTTTTAGACATTTATACTTTTCATAAATTCGTTCATCTATCCCGTTTTCTTCTACATAGCTACCGCAAATCCAACCACAAACCTTTTTGTGTTCTACCACTTTTGGGTTTTTTGATTTAATAGTATCTTCTTGCATTATTATTCCCTTCCTTTTAAAAACTCATTCTCGACATTGTTTCTTGAACTTTTACTGTATCTACATCAAAATAAATCTGAGTTGTTTTAATACTTGAATGCCCAAGTTGTTTCTGAAGTTCGGTTACGTCACCGCCTTGTTTTACAAACTGTGTTCCAAAGTAATGCCTAAATGCATGAGGATGAACAATTGACTTATCTAACCCACAATCCTTTGCTGTTTTAGTAAGAGAAGCATTCAAATTGCTATTATATATTCGCAACCCGTTTTTACCTAAAAATATCAAGTCTGCATTCGCTACTGCTTTAGCAATAAGTCTTTTATCACCTTTAAGCCTTTCTGTTAATTCTTCTTTAGTCCAAGATTTTCTATCATTCAATATATAATTCTTTAATATATCTTCACAAGATTCATTTAGTACAACTAATCTATCTTTGTCACCTTTGCCACCACGAACCATAACATAACCGTCTCTAAAATCTGAAAGCCTTAATGAGAGGCATTCTTCGATTCTTAGCCCTGTATTCATTAAGACAGTATATAATGTGTGCAATTTTGGTCTGCGTTTTACTTTGTTTAAAATCTTTTGTGCTTCTTCTTTTGTGGGTTGTACAGAAACTCTGCTGGGTACTTTTGCTCTATCTACTGTTCTTACCATGTTCTTATCAAGTAAGTCTATTTTTACAAGATATTCACAAAAGCTATTAACAGCAGATAACTTTGCATTTCTTGTGCTTGCACCATTACCTTTGTTTTCAAGTATTTCAAGATAGGTGTTAAAATCAATTGTCTTCATAGCTTTCAAATCTGCTAAGACTTCGATGTTCATAAGTTTAAAAAATTCTGTAGTGTTTCTTGAAAATGCTGACAATGTATTTGTTGCTTTCCCCCGATTTTTAAGATTAGCTAAAAACATTTCAAATTCTTTCATTACTTTTCTCCCCCTGTGTGTTTTTTTTATTCTCATCATGCAAGAACACCCGTGACTTCAGGCATGGGATGAATTGCTGATTATGTAGACTACCATTGGTGTCTACCTCCTTTCAGAGTTATGCGTATCTCTATTCTGTTATCAAATAGAGAATTCGACTTCATCTCGACAATGATTAAAAACCTTTTTGCACTTATATCACATAGCCTTACCTCAGCTAAACTTAAACATAAGTGATAGAGCAACGGTCTGATGCGTCAACCGAGGGTATCATAAGTTAATAATCGTAGTTAGTGTTTCTACTAACTTAGTCTGGTGAACTTAGCTCTTAGAAGCCTTCGAATTTATTCGAGGGTAGTTCACTAGTGCAGTTAATATATCTGATATGTTGTAGCCTGTAATCGTTCCCTCTCCTTTGGCTATCTCTTTGCGTTTCATACCTTTTAGTTCTTTGGTAGTC
>JGI1221J13441_10000733_pt1 | contig 14398 bp, 12 predicted proteins | sample LakVidmifraction_4_FD_13441 | JGI IMG/M metagenome (IMG submission 13441) | reverse complement strand
TATTTTTATTGAGGACTCCAAGAGTCACAAAGCATTCCAGGAGCTGCCTTTTCAGGATGAGCACAAATTTCAGATCCATATTTACTACAATCTGAACAACTCCTCTCATTTTTGAGAGCCGCTTTCATTTTAAACTGATCACAGGTATATTTTGAAGACACCATAACATTATGTTGACTACAAAATGTATTTTCTACTAAGTGCTTACAGTTTCCACAGTTATTCGCAAATCTAATAGCCATAATTCTTTTTTTTAGTTAAACATTTGTTCCTAAATTAAGAATTTAACGTATCATTCCCTTATAATTATTGAGAATATCCCTTTATAAATGATTAGACTAAATTAAAATAAAAAACCTGTTCGATAAGAACAGGTTTTAAATTGCGATAATAATTAATTAAAATTATTTTACTTTGTCTACAACAGCTTTGAAAGCTTCAGGATTGTTCATTGCTAAATCAGCTAGAACTTTTCTGTTTAACTCTATGTTATGAACTTTAACTTTTCCCATAAATTGAGAGTAAGATAATCCGTGCAATCTTGCTGCAGCATTAATTCTAATAATCCAAAGCGATCTGAAATTTCTCTTTTTGGTTTTGCGGTCTCTATAAGCATATAACATTGCTTTTTCGACTGCATTCTTAGCTATTGTCCAAACGTTTTTACGACGTCCGAAGTAACCTTTAGCTTGCTTCATTATTTTTTTACGTCTGGCTCTGGAAGCGACAGAATTTGTTGATCTTGGCATAATTTGATGTTTTTTGTAGTAGGCAGTTTATAATAAACATTTTATGAGCCTAACTCCATGGATTAATAATAGTAACCTGTTTGCTTATTTTAAGCGTAATTGAGTTTTGATGCTATGCACATCTGCTTTATCAACTAAAGTAGAGTGCGTTAACTTCAATTTTCTCTTTTTTGACTTTTTGGTCAAAATGTGACTTTTGAATGCATGTTTACGTTTTATTTTACCTGTGCCGGTAATTTTAAAACGCTTTTTAGCACTCGATTTTGTTTTCATCTTTGGCATTTGGATCTGTATTTGGGATTATCGCAATTATTTTTTTGAAACAGGAGCAAGAATCATAATCATTCTTTTCCCTTCTAGTTTCGGCATTTGTTCAACTTTAGCTAGATCTTCTAAATCTTGAGCAAGTCTAAGTAATAAAATTTGTCCCTTATCTTTAAAAACGATTGAACGACCTTTAAAAAATACGAATGCTTTCAGTTTTGCTCCATCTTTAAGGAACTTCTCCGCATTTTTCTTTTTAAATTCATAATCGTGATCATCGGTGTTGGGACCAAAGCGAATCTCTTTCACAACAACTTGCGTCGTTTTTGCTTTTAGAGCCTTTTCGCGTTTCTTTTGTTCATACAAGAATTTCTTGTAATCCATAACTTTACAAACAGGAGGATCTGCTTTGGGAGATATTTCAACTAAATCGAGTTCCTGCTCTTCCGCCATGGCGAGAGCCTCTTTTAATGAATAGATATCTACTTTTACATTCTCACCAACAAGACGAACCTTTGGAGCTCTTATTTTGTCGTTGATTTTATGAGGGTTCTCTTTTATCTGCCTCGGTGACTGTCTTGATTTTTTTCTACGTATTGCTATGGCTATATAATTTTTTAATTAAACTTCAAATTTATAGATTTCTTTATCTATTTGTGCATTTATAATTTCAGCGAAACTTGCAATGGACATTTGACCTAAGTCTTCACCTCCATGTTTTCTTACAGAAACCGTTTCATTTTCAACCTCAGCTTCACCAACGATGAGCATATAAGGTATCTTGTTCATTTCGGCCTCACGGATTTTCTTACCCATGGTTTCTCCTCTGTTATCGAACGAAGCGCGAATTTCGTGTTTTTTAAGTAAACTTAAAACTTTTTTAGAATAATTTTCATATTTCTCACTGATTGATAGGATAGTAGCTTGTTCAGGCATTAACCATAACGGAAAGTTTCCTCCGGTGTGCTCGATTAAGATAGCTATAAAACGTTCTAGACTCCCAAAGGGTGCTCTGTGAATCATCACAGGCCTGTGCATTTCATTATCACTTCCCTTATATTCCAATTCAAAACGTTCCGGCAAATTATAGTCGACTTGTATAGTTCCTAATTGCCATTGTCTTCCTAAAGCATCTTTGACCATAAAATCGAGCTTAGGCCCATAAAATGCAGCTTCACCAGTTACCACTTTATAGGTTAGTCCTTTCTCTTCTGCCGCATTTAATATAGCAGATTCTGCTTTTTCCCAGTTTTCATCAGAACCTATATATTTTGAAGGATTTTCTGGATCTCTTAAAGAGACTTGGGCAGTGAAATTTTCAAATCCTAATGACCCAAATACATAAAGCACTAAATCTATAACTTTCTTAAATTCCTCATCCAACTGTTCTGGTGTACAAAAAATATGAGCATCGTCTTGCGTAAACCCTCTCACTCTGGTAAGCCCATGCAGTTCACCACTTTGTTCATATCTATACACTGTTCCAAANTCAGCATACCTTTGTGGTAAATCTCTATANCTCCAAGTTTGTGCATTAAAAATCTCACAATGGTGAGGACAATTCATAGGCTTAAGAAGATATTCTTCTCCATCCTGAGGTGTTTTTATAGGCTGGAAACTATCTTCTCCATACTTCTGAAAATGACCAGAAGTCATATATAATTCTTTCCGCCCTATATGAGGAGAAACGACCTGTTGGTAGCCTGCATTTTCTTGAGCATCTTTTAGAAATTTCTCCAAACGATCTCTTAACGCCGCGCCTTTTGGCAACCATAAAGGAAGACCAAGTCCCACTTTTTGTGAAAATGCAAACAGCTTCAATTCTTTCCCCAGCTTTCTATGATCTCTTTTTTTAGCCTCTTCTAGAAGTTCTAGATATTCTTTAAGCTCTTTTTGTTTTGGAAATGAAATTCCATAAATCCGAGTCAGTTGAGCATTATTTTCATCGCCTCGCCAATAAGCTCCTGCAATGTTCATCAATTTCACAGCTTTTATAAAGCCTGTATTTGGAATATGTCCACCTCTACATAAATCTGTAAAATCATCGTGGTCACAAAAGGTAATCTCACCATCGGTGAGGTTTTCTATAAGCTCAACTTTATAAGGGTTGTTTTTTGTTTTATAATACTCTAAGGCTTCAGATTTCGATACAGGGTGAATATGGAAGTCGTGCTTACCTCTAGCGAGTTCAAGCATCTTCTTTTCAATTTCAGGAAAATCATTTTCAGAAATTGCTTGACCATTAGGGTCTACATCGTAGTAAAATCCTTTTTCTATTGAAGGCCCAATCGTAAGATTTACACCTGGATATAGTTTGGTGATGGCCTGAGCTAAAAGATGGGCTGTAGAATGCCAAAAAGCCTGCTTACCGTCATCATCGTTAAAGGTTAAAAGAACTAAATTACCATCCTCTTCAAGCGGCGTGTTAGTTTCGACAACATCATCATTAAACTTAGCAGAAATGACGTTTCTAGCTAATCCAGCACTTATGCTAAAAGCAACATCCATAGGTGTTGATCCCTTGTCAAACTGCTTTACGCTTCCATCAGGTAAAGTAATATTTATCATCGTTCTTTTTAATTTCGAGCAAAGATACTTAGATAATCTTTCTTTGCAATATCAAATGGCTTTTGTTTGGTTGAATACTGAGCCTTAGATCCATTTGTCCTTCAAATATTGCATACATTCAGATTCTTTTTCAACCTTTAAAAGTCACATTGATAGTAACTGTCTTTAAAAATAAAAAAGGAACTTTCTGAAAATACTTTTATTGTCACCTTGTCCAGAAGCTTCGAGAGATTTAAGGTCTATGTTTTAATTAATTGAGATTCTGAAATAAATTCAGAATGACAAAATTTTAGGTTTTAGTCAGCTTCTTTTGAAATTTAATCTGAATTCTTGTACTACACCAATTTTTCTTTAAAATATTGCATACATTCAGATTCTTTTTCAACCTTTAAAAGTCACATTTATAGTAAGTGTTTTTAAAAATAAAAAAACCACTTCCGCGGAAGTGGTTTTTGAAATTTAATCTGAATTCTTGTATTATTTAATCATTTTGAAGCTTCGCTCAACGAAATTCGTCAATTCCTCTCCCTTTAATAAATTCTGAGAAAGAAGTGCTAAATCTAAACTCTGCTTGATTAAAGCTTCTTTTTTAGAATCTTCTTTTGCTTTCAGAATTTTAGAGATCAATGGGTTGTTGGTATTTACCACCAAATTATACATTTCTGGCATATTTCCCATTCCAAACATTCCTCCGCCACCGGATTGCTGCATCTCTTTCATTCGACGCATAAACTCAGGCTGAGTAATCACTACTGGAGCAGTATCGGAATCTAGCGCCTCCAACTGAACCGTGTAGCGTTCTTTAGGAACTACAGTTTCGAAACTAGTCTTAACGGTTTCTTTTTCTTCATCACTAAGTTTAGACACTTGTTCAGTATCCTTTTTAATCAAATTTTCAACGTGATCACTATCAACTCTAACGAAAGAAACTTTTTGCTCGTTTTCTTGTTCTATTTTCTGAATTAAATGAGATACAATAGGAGAGTCTAACAAGACAACTTTGTATCCTTTAGCCTCAGCTCTTTTAATGTAGCTATGTTGCGTATCTTTATTGGAAGCATATAGAACTACTAGCTTATCCTCTTTATCCGTTTGCAGTTCTGAAATCTCATTTTTCAGTTCCTCAAAGGTGTAGAATTTTTCATCTGTAGTTGGATATAGAGCGAATTTCTGTGCTTTTTCAAAAAATTTATCTTCAGAAAGCATTCCATATTCTATCACTACTTTAATGTCGTTCCATTTCTTTTCAAAATCTTCTCTATTATCATTGAATAGGGATTTCAACTTATCGGCAACCTTTCTAGTGATATAACTAGAAATCTTTTTGACAGCACCATCTGCTTGTAAATAAGATCTAGAAACATTTAAAGGAATGTCAGGTGAGTCGATAACGCCTTTCAACATCGTCAAGAATTCTGGTACTATGCCTTCGACATTGTCTGTTACATAAACCTGATTTTGATACAATTGAATTTTATCTTTTTGTATAGATAAGTCGTTAGTCAATTTTGGAAAATAAAGAATCCCTGTCAGGTTAAAAGGGTAATCCACATTTAAGTGAATATGAAATAAAGGCTCTTCAAATTGAGATGGGTACAATTCACTATAAAAGGAATTATAATCTGCATCTTCAAGTTCTGTAGGTTGCTTTGTCCAAGCTGGATTAGGATTGTTGATAATATTATCTACAGTCACTTTTTTTGGCTCATCCTCTTCTTTCGCATCCTCAGCCTTTGGAAGTTCTTTTTCCTTTGTTCCAAACTTAATGGAGATAGGCATAAACTTATTGTATTTCACAAGAAGTTCGGTGATCCTTTGGTCTTCTAGAAATTCTTTTTCGTCATCATTGATATGAAGAATAATTTCAGTACCACGATCAGTTTTATCAGACTCTTCTAAGCTAAATTGAGTAGTCCCTTCACAAGTCCAATGGGCTGCTGGCTCATCTTTCCAAGATTTGGTTTTGATCTCCACTTTATTAGCCACCATAAAGGCAGAATAGAAGCCTAGACCAAAATGACCTATGATCCCCGTATCTTTCGAATCGGAATCTTTGTATTTTTCTAAAAATTCTTCAGCACCTGAAAAGGCAATTTCATTAATATATTTTTCAACTTCATCTTTAGTCATCCCAACACCTTCATCTATAATATGAAGTGTATTGTCTTCTTTATTAATTTTGATTTCAATTTTAGGATGCTTGGCTTCAATTTTAGCCTCACCAATTCTTATCAAATGATTCAGCTTTAAAGTCGCGTCAGTTGCATTGGAAATCAATTCCCTTAGGAATATTTCGTGATCGCTGTAAAGGAATTTTTTAATCAGTGGAAAAATGTTTTCTACTGAAACGTTAATATTACCGGTAGCCATATGTATTATTTTTAATTTACTAAATAATAGCAAACTAAATACCGCTAATGCTTTTGTGACAATATGACATAAGGCCAGTAGATTTAACAAAAGATTTCGTTTAAAGTTAAACCTTGAAAATTAAACAATAATTATATTTGTATATAAATTTAATATTATGGCAACTAAACCTAAAGCTGAAAAGAAATTATCTAAGATTGACATCATAACTTATTATATGGATCATGTCTTAGAGCATGAACACATTCCTAAGTCGGTTTATAAATTTGCTAAGGATAACAAATTTGAAGAGAAAGATTTTTATAAATACTTCGGAAATTTTCAAGCCCTAAGGGAAGATATCTGGGAATCCTTTTTTGATAATGCCTATTCCCTGATGAATCAAAATGAAGAAGTTGCTAATTATGGAAGTAGAGAGAAAATGCTCACCTTTTTCTTCACCTTTTTTGAAATTTTGACTGCCAATAGAAGCTACGTTCTTTATGTTCTTGAGGAAAATGAAGATCAGATTAAAAACCTAAAACAATTAAAAGGCTTACGTAGAAATATTAAATCTTTTGCAAAGGAATTGATAGAGGATGACAATGATGAGAAGTCTTACAGCTTTCTAAAACGAAATGAATCTATTTATTCTGAAGCAACATGGATTCAATTTCTATTTCTATTGAAATTCTGGAAAGATGATAAATCAGCAGATTTTGAAAAAACAGATGTTGCTATTGAGAAATCCGTCAACACCATTTTTGACGTATTTGATAATACACCTCTTGAAAAGGTTTTCGATTTCGGAAAATTCCTTTATAAAGAAACAATGAAATAATTAATGAAAACAATTGATAAAATACCTACAGGCAAATTTAGTCGTACTTCAAAACTGATTGGAACCGGAACAAAAGTTGGCGCTAATTATTTGAAGTATTATTCCAAAAAAGCCTTCAATCCTGAATTAACTAGAGATAGTTTGGATGAAGATAATGCAACCGATATCTATGATGGATTAAAGAATCTAAAAGGTAGTGCGCTTAAAGTGGCACAGATGCTATCCATGGAAAAGAGTCTATTGCCGAGTGCGTATGTGGAAAAATTTAGTTTAGCTCAATTTAGTGTTCCACCACTATCAACGCCTTTAGTCAGGAAAACATTCAAAAAATATAACGGTAAGTACCCAGAAGAAATCTTCGACAAGTTCACTGCAGATTCAGTAAACGCTGCAAGTATTGGCCAAGTTCACAGAGCTGAAAAAGATGGAAATAAGTACGCCATCAAGATTCAATACCCAGGAGTAGCAGATAGCATAAGTTCTGACCTTGCGATGGTTAAGCCTATAGCAACAAGGATGTTTAACTTAAAAGGTAAAGATTCTGAAAAATACTTTAAAGAAATTGAAGATAAACTCATAGAGGAAACAGATTACATCCTTGAGGTAGAACAGAGCAAACGTATTTCTGAAGCTTGCGCAGTAATTCCAGGATTGAAGTTTCCTAAATATTACGAGAATTTATCGAGTGAACGAATCATTACCATGGACTGGATGGATGGTAAACATTTAAGTGAATTTGTTAAGTTAGAATTTAGTGAAGAAACGGGAAATTCAATAGGTCAAACCCTTTGGAACTTTTATATGTTCCAATTTCATAAACTTAAGGAAGTCCATGCCGATCCACATCCTGGAAATTTCTTAATCGATGAAGACCATAATTTAATCGCCATCGATTTTGGATGTATCAAAACGATTCCACTTCAGTTTTATACGCCCTATTTTGAATTGGCAATACCTAAAAATATTAATGATCCAGATTTCTTTTTTGAAAAACTTAAAGAACTAGAAATCATAAGATCAGATGATTCTGAAAGGGAGATCGAATACTTCTCATCCCTATTTCACGAAATGCTTAGCTTATTCACCAGTCCATTTCACGAAGACACTTTTGACTTTGGGGATGCAGAATTTTGGTCTAAGATTTCAGGATTAAGCGAAAAATATAGTAGTGATAAAGAATTAAGAAAAATGAATGGTAACAGAGGAAGTAAGCATTTCCTTTATATTAACCGGACATTTTTTGGCCTTTATAATTTGCTTCATGATTTGAATGCAAAGGTTGATATTAATGATTACAAGAAATATATGTAATTCATTTAAAAGTTATTGGTTAGGTTGGTTGGAAAACGCTCTTTTAAAATTAGTAAAAGAGCGTTTTCTTTTGGTCTTAATCTTAAGGAATACTCAATTATATGTATATTGCATTGCTAAATATTTAATTTAATGTACGAATCAAAAATAATAGGTTTAGGAAAATTTGTCCCTGAACACATCGTTACCAATGAGGACTTAAGCAAGATTATGGATACCTCCGATGAATGGATTCAAGAACGAACGGGCATAAAAGAAAGACGACATATTAAAAAAGGAGACGGAAATTCTACTGCAATAATGGGCTTAAAAGCAGCTCGACAGGCCATAGATAGGGCAAAAATTGACAAAGATGATATAGAGCTTATCGTTTTCGCTACGTTGAGTCCAGATTATTACTTTCCAGGCTGTGGTGTTCGGATTCAAAAAGAATTGGGTATAAAAACCTGTCCTGCATTGGATGTTAGAAATCAGTGCAGTGGTTTCATTTACGGACTTTCTGTAGCCGACCAATTTATAAAGACAGGCATGTATAAAAATGTGCTTGTGATTGGAAGTGAAAACCATAGTGGTGGATTGGACATGACCAATAGAAGTCGCCACGTATCTGTCATATTTGGTGATGGTGCAGGTGCTGCTATTTTGAGTCGAAGTGACGATGAGTCAGGAATTTTATCTTCACACTTACACTCGGAAGGTGAGTATATTGACGAATTGTCTTTAAGAGGTCCGTCGACTGAGAAATGGGTGCCAGAAATCATCGCTGAAAACTCGCAAGAAGATATTCCTTACTTTCCAAAAATGAATGGACAAGTTGTTTTTAAACATGCAGTCTCAAGGTTCTCTGAAGTGATTGAAGAAGGCTTAGAGTTCAATAACTTAACCAAGGAGGATATAGATATGTTTATCCCTCATCAAGCGAATCTGAGGATTTCTCAATTTATTCAAAAGAAATTAGGCTTGAAGGATGACCAAGTCCTTAACAATATCCAAAAATATGGAAATACGACTGCAGCTTCTATCCCTATAGCGCTCACGGAGGCTTGGGAAGAGGGGAGAATTAAAAAAGGAGACTTAGTGGTCTTGGCTGCTTTTGGAAGTGGTTTCACCTGGGGAAGTGTTATAATTCGTTGGTAGTTATATTTCATACCACCTAGAGCATAAAAAAAGCCTTGAAAATGATTTCAAGGCTTTTTTTATGAAGTTATAAGATTATTGTATTAAGCATTCACTTGACCTTTTTCTTCAGCTTCAGTTGTGCTTAAATCAATTCCTTTTTTCTTTACTGAATCGAACATAATAGGCGTTGCAATAAATACAGAAGAATATGTACCTACAACGACCCCTATAATAAGAGCGAACATAAATCCTCTAATGCTATCTCCACCAAAAATAAAAATGGCAGTCAATACCACAAGTGTGGTTAAAGAGGTATTGATTGTTCTACTTATCGTAGAACTTACCGCTAAGTTAATTAGTTTATGCATCTTCCAAGTTGGATGCTCATTGAAATACTCTCTAATTCTATCGAAAACAACTACGGTATCATTTAAAGAATAACCAATAACCGTAAGAATCGCAGCAATAAATGCTTGATCTATTTCTAGACTAAATGGTAATACGTTATAAAGTAGTGAGAAAAGACCAAGAACTATAATGACATCATGAATAACGGCAGCTACAGCACCTAAAGAGAATTGCCACTTTCTAAATCTCAAAAGAATATATAAGAAGACAACGATAAGAGATCCAAAGATAGCATAATAAGATGCCGTCTTAATATCATCTGCAATCGTTGGTCCTACTTTTATAGAAGACATGATACCAAACTCTTTTTCATCATTTCCGGATTCACCAACCTTAAAGGATTTTAATGTCATCCCTCCTGGGAGGTAATCTTTTAGATTATTAAATAGAATAGCCTGAATCTCGTCATCTATGACCGTTCCTTCCTCTTCGATTTTATAATTAGTTGTGATTTTTAACTGACTTGAAGAGCCATAAGTTTTAGCTTCGACACTTAGTAGATCTTGAACCAATTTAGTTTGGATTTCAGTAGGGTTTACTGGTTGTTCGAATCTTACTGTATAACTTCTTCCTCCAACAAAATCAACACCTTGGTTAAGGCCTTTAGTAGCTAAAGAACCTATACTGATAATGATAGCTACTGCGGAGATGATATAAGCAACTTTTCTTTTCTTCAAGAAGTTGATGTCAATATTCAAAAACCAATTCTTAGTCATACCTGTAGAGAATGGTAAAGATTTACCTTTTTTCCCTCCTCCAGCTATAAATAGTCGAGTTAAGAAAATTGCACAGAATAAAGAAGTGACGATACCAATTAATAAAGTGGTCGCAAACCCTTTAATAGGTCCTGTACCAAAGGTCAAAAGAATTAATCCAGTAAGACCTGTAGTGATATTGGCATCAAGTATAGACGATAGCGCATTTTTAAAACCATCGCTAATCGCTTCGGCTTGTGTTTTACCTTTTGCAAGTTCTTCTCTTATCCTCTCAAAGATAAGAACGTTTGCATCTACAGACATACCAATGGTAAGTACTATACCAGCAATACCGGGTAAGGTAAGAACAGCTCCAAGTCCGGACAAAACTCCGAATATGAATAAAATGTTTACAACTAAGGCAATATCAGCATAGAGCCCAGCTTTTCCGTAATATAAAATCATGTATAGAAGAACAAAGATAAGAGCGATTCCAAAAGATAAAACTCCACTGTCAATAGCTTCTTGACCTAAAGAAGGCCCTACTATTTCACTTTGCACAATATTTGCTGAAGCAGGAAGCTTACCAGCTCTTAAAACATTCGCTAAATCTTGCGCCTCTTCAATAGAAAATTCTCCTGTAATTTCACTTCTACCTCCAGTAATAGGACCACTTGAAACACCTGGCGCGGAATACACTATATTGTCTAAGACAATAGCAATTTGAGAACCTTGAGAAGACGCTTTACCTGTCATATCTTCCCAGATCTTAGCACCACGTCCATCCATTTGCATGCTCACTGCTAGACGACCTACTTGGTCATAAGTTTGTTGAGCATCTGTAACTACAGCACCGCTTAATTGTGGCTCGTTATTTCTATTGCCTTTCAGGGCATATAATTCAATAATTTCTGAATCCTGTGCTGGTTTTCCCCAGACAAATTTAGCNTACTTTTTATCAGTAGGCAATTGAGATTTAACCTGAGGCATTGATAGGTAAGNATTCACCTTAGCAGTATCTTTTATAGCAAAATANGCTATAACAGGGCCTTGGGGTTGTCCAACAGTTTGAACCAAACTTAAAAGAGGATTAGATTTTGAAAAATCTTCAGTTTCTTCATCTTCAGAAGAAAGTAAACTTTCTAAATCATCAGTTTTGGTCTCTTCCTGTTCCTCGCCTTCTACTTGAGCATCTTCAGACTTTTCAGTCTCACTTTTAATATTTTCAGCGACAATAGCATCTGCATTGACTAAGTAATCCGAGAATTCATTAGCTCTGTAAACATCCCAAAATTCAAGCTGAGCTGTACTTTGCAAAAGGTTTTGGATTCTGCTGATGTCTTTTGCCCCCGGAAGTTCAATTAAGATTCTTCCAGAATCTCCAAGACGTTGAATGTTTGGTTGCGTAACACCAAATTTGTCAATACGTTCTCTCAAAACCTCAAAAGCTGAAGTCACGCTTTCATCAATTTTTCTATTGATGATTGGCTTCACACTGTTGTTTTCCATGTCAAAGCTTATCTCATCAGATAAAGCTTTAGTTCCAAAAATATCAGGAGAAGCTAAACTAGCTCCTTCTTTACTTTCAAAAGCCTGATAAAACAGTTCCAAGAAACTGTCTTGACTATTTTTCCTTGCTTCGCCAGCGTCAGCTAGAGCTTGATTAAAAGCAGGGTCTTTTGAATTGTTAGCTAAGCCTTTTAATAAGTCTCCGACCGATATTTGAAGTATAACATTGATACCACCCTTCAAATCCAAGCCTTTATTCAGCTCTTTACCTTTTGCAGTATTGTAGCTAATACCTGCAAAAATTGACTCATTCCCAATGGAGTCTAGATACTGTTCGGCAGCATTATTCCTTTCCTGTGTGAAGTTTTCTACACTTTCCGGTATTTCACTTTCTGCGAAAGTTTCTGCTTCTGTTTCAACGTTACTCGCTATAAAAGTAAATGACAATTGATAAATACTTACCAAAGCAAATAGTACAGCAAATAGTTTAATGAGTCCTTTATTCTGCATTCTTAAAATTATTAGTGTCTTGTTTTAAATCAGGCAAATATAGGTTTTCGATATAGAAATGGCAATTTTTTTATTAAAGATAATTTTAACTTTTGAGTCATCTTTTTTTGTAGTCAAAAGCCTAATTAGATATCGAAAAAAATCAAAAAACCCGACCTAAGTCGGGTTTAAAATTATATGAATCAGAAACTTACTCTAAAAGACCATTTGTCTTTTTCACAGCTTCTGCACTTTCTTTAAGTTTTGATTTTTCGGCATCATTGAGATCTATTTCAACAATTTTTTCAATTCCATTTTTTCCAATGATAACTGGAACACCAATACAAAGATCTTTTAGACCATATTCTCCATTCAATAAAGTAGAACAGGGGAACATTTTCTTTTGATCACAACTATAGATTGAACTAGAGAAGAAACTGCAGCTCCTGGAGCATACCAAGCACTTGTACCAAGCAATTTCGTTAAAGTGGCTCCTCCAACTTTAGTGTCTTCAGACACTTGATTCAAACGCTCTTCTGATAAAAATTCAGTTGCTCTCACACTATTTCTAGTCGCTAAACGAGTTAGTGGAAGCATTCCTGTATCACTATGCCCTCCTATCACCATGCCATCAACATCAGAACCTGGGCAGCCTAATGCTTCACTTAATCTATATTTGAATCTTGCACTATCTAAAGCACCTCCCATTCCAATAATTCTATTTTTTGGAAGTCCTAATTCTTTATGAGCAAGGTAAGTCATTGTATCCATTGGATTACTCACAACTATAATTGTAACACCAGGAGAGTGCTTTACCAATTGTGTAGCTACATCTTTCACAATTCCAGCATTAATCCCAATGAGTTCTTCTCTGGTCATTCCTGGTTTTCTAGGAATTCCGGAGGTAATAACAGCTACTTGAGAATCTTTTGTTTTTGAATAATCTCCAGTGGTTCCTGTAATTTTAGTATCGAAATCATTGAGCGTTGCAGTTTGCATTAAGTCCATAGCTTTTCCTTCTGCAAAGCCTTCTTTAATATCAAGAAGAACTACTTCTGAAGCAAAATCTTTTATGGCGATATACTCTGCACAACTAGCGCCTACTGCACCAGCACCTACTACTGTAATTTTCATCTTTAATTGTTTTATGTAATTAGTAACTAAATTCCAAAATTGATTCCAACATTTAAGCTATTAAACTCTTGAAAACTATAATCGATATTTAGTTTAAAAAAAGCCAATGATAATTTTGTACCTAAAGTTGCTCTATAACCACTTACTGAAGTATCTAAACGCAAAGGGTCTACAAAAGTAGCACCTTGGACTTCTGAAACGCCAGTATTGATAATATATTCTCCTTTCAATCGAGTAACTGCAGAACCTGAAACCCCTCCTATACTACCATAAAAATTAATAATAGGTAGTTTTGTAGAAACTAAAATTGCATAGTGCCAAGAGTCGATATCGGTAGAAATGGATTGATTGGTTCCAGAAATAAGAGTGCTTTGCTCTGAAAACATATATTCTCCTTCAAAACTGTTGTATCCTACAAAACCCGACAATGCAATAGGTAGAAGTTTTAATCCGGGAATCCAATTTGTAAACTCGTGTTGTAATCCAGCACCGTAAAACTGAGAAGTGAAATCATTAGTCTCCACTTCTGGCAAAAACCTCAACTTGAGTTCTGTGCTAAAGGGAAGACCTACGCTACCTTGAATTATTAGATTAGGGATGTATTCTATGTTTTCTGAACCTAGACCTTGCGGTAAAGAGATTGAACCAATAGATTGATTTCCCTCTAAAATGGTCATATTAATGTCAGTGGAATTCTGACCAAATAGAGTTCCTACCTCTTGTTCACTTGGCCCCGCAGCGAATCTTAAAAAATTATAGTCATTTTCATTTAAAGTAAACCTTGTGTTCTTATCTTGAATTTGAGAAACTCCTGCGATAAATGAAATCTCAAAACCACCAAGTCCTTTGACCTTGGCTGAATTATACCACCCATTAGCAAGACTGTAAATTAAAGCTTCAGAACCTGGTTCTGTGTAAGAATTTATAAATCTATTGGCATCTTCTAAACCAGAAGATAATAG
>JGI1221J13441_10000731_pt1 | contig 14409 bp, 14 predicted proteins | sample LakVidmifraction_4_FD_13441 | JGI IMG/M metagenome (IMG submission 13441) | reverse complement strand
CAGCCAGCAGCAAAAAGCCTATAAAGCAGGCGCCGATATTATTGTGATGGGAAATGTTTTTGAAAGAATCTAACCAGTTCATTTTATTTTAAAATGGTCGGTTAAAAAAAGTTTTAGCCACGAATGCACGAATACTTTTAGTTCCAATAAAGCTCAAACATAGATAGAACGCTGATAACGCAGATTATCGCTGATAAAAACCTTGTTAAAAGATTTATGTAAAAAATATGATTTAGTGCAGGGCTCCCCTACTTGGAAAGGAAGGGATGAATTCAGCTTTGCTGAAGAAGGGGTGGTTGCGCTATTTTGCCACACTCAAATTACAACTGTAATTAATTCCCATATTTGGAAATTGACAGTAAAAGTTTTGCCATGAATCCTCTGGATAAACCTTAGAATCCACGAATATTATAAATAATTAAGCCTTCTTGACTGCTTTTTGATACTGCCCAAATCCTTACTTTAAATTACGGCTTTATTTTCTGTAATACTAAGCTCAAATCTTTAAATTTGGTCTTGCGAAAAGTTGAATTAAACATACATGTATTCGCGGCTAAATAAATCCAACTATGAAAATTTCAGTAGAATTAACCTTAAGTCCGTTGCAGGACGATTTCGAACCAAAAATCATCGATTTTATTAAGAAATTGAGAAATTCCGGTTTAACCGTAAAAGAAAATGCTTTAAGTACGCAGGTTTACGGCGAATACGATAAGGTAATGGAAGTGCTTAATACAGAAATTAAAGATGCTTTTGAGGCGATAGACCGCGGACTCATTTATATAAAAATCGTTAAATCTGACCGAAGCAATTATGCAGCCGATTTTTGATTTTTTCTTCGAGCAGTATTATGGGTATCGTACCTTATTTATAGTTCTTGAAGTTATCGCGGTTATTTTCGGATTTCTTTCGGTAATCTATTCGAAACAAAATAACATTCTGGTATATCCCACGGGAATAATAAGTACCATGATTTTTGTGTATTTACTCTGGCAATGGGAATTGTTGGGCGATATGATGATTAACGCCTATTACTTTTCCATGAGTATTTACGGCTGGTATGTATGGACCAGAAAGGTGGATTCCGAACATTATACGCCTATTACCAATACCACAAAAAAGGAAAATTGGCAGAGTCTTTTTATTTTTATTGCTACCCTAGTTTTCGTTTTTGCGGTTTACAAATATTTCGATAAATGGACTAATTGGACGGCCTATGCGGATACCTTTACCACCGCGGTTTTCTTTGTCGGGATGTGGCAAATGGCCAAAAAAAAGGTAGAAAATTGGATTTTTTGGATTGTGGGAGATGTTATTTCGGTGCCACTTTATTTTTATAAAGGCCTTACCTTAACCTCCATACAATATTTTGCATTTACTATAATCGCTATTTACGGCTACAGAGCATGGCAGAAAAACTTGCGCAACGACCTTCGTCCCTCTTAAAAGTAGTACTTTTTGGCCCCGAATCTACCGGAAAAACAACCCTGGCAGAAATGTTGGCGAAACATTATGGAACTCTTTGGGTAACGGAATTCATGCGGGATTACCTTCAGAAAAAATGGGATAAAGAGCAAAAAATTTGTGAGCCCAAAGACATGATTCCTATTGCGGAAGGGCAAATGGAACGTGAAAATAAATTGACCGAAAAGGCCAGTCGGCTTCTTATTAGTGATACCGATCTTTTAGAATTGAAGGTCTATTCCGAAGCTTATTATAGTGGTTTTTGCGACCCCTTGCTTCTTAAACATGCGTTAAACAACCAGTACGATTTGTACTTTTTAACGTATATTGACGTTCCCTGGACTCCAGATGATCTTCGGGATAAACCCGATGATCGCATAGGGATGTTCCATAGGTTTGAGGCAGCTTTAAAAAAGCACCAAAAGCCGTATATAGTTTTAAAAGGTGATCTTGAAGAACGTTTTAAATCTGCGGTAGAAAAAATAGATGAACTTTTAAAAAAGAAATAGATTTGGAATTTAGCGAAATAGACATCTTGCAAATAGAAGAAAAGGGCTTGTCGACAAAAGAAGTTGAGAAGCAAATTCAAATTTTTGAAAGAGGAAATATAAAAGTAGATATTCAGGAAGCCGCTACTGTAGGAAATGGGATTTTTGCTTATTCTGAAGAAAAAAGAAAAGCGTTTATTCAGGATTTTGAGATTAAAAAGAAGGAACTGGATTTGTTAAAATTTGTTCCCGCTTCGGGAGCAGCGACAAGGATGTTCAAAGCCTTTCATAATTTTGCGACCAATTTTGATCCGTCCAAAGAAAGCCTTCGTGATTATTTAGATACAGCCGAAAATAAAAACCTTCAGGACTTTTTTGAAAAGCTGGAGCAACTTCCCTTTTACGAAGAAGCCTTAAAGCTCGCTAAAAAAAATACTCCAGATTTTTCTAATAAATCTGTAAATGAGCAGCAACTATTATTGGTGAAAACCATGTTATATGAAGAAGGGCTAAACCTTAGTAATTTACCTAAAGGCCTGGTGCCGTTTCATGCTTACGAAAATTTTACGGCGACCGCTTTTGAAGAGCATTTACATAGTGCTGCGAATTATATAGCATTAAACGGAATTGCCAAACTCCATTTTACGGTGGCGGAAAAGGATAAAGAAAAATTTGAAAACGAATTTAATGCCATAAAAGAAAGAGTAGAAAAGATTACAAATACCCAATTTGAAATCACCTATTCTTATCAGGATCCAAAAACGGATACTATTGCGGTTAACAATAAAAACAAAGCTTTTAGGGATGAAGAAGGTAGGTTGTTTTTTAGACCAGGTGGGCATGGCGCACTTATAGAGAATCTGAATACACAGAAAGCCGATCTTATCTTTATTAAAAATATAGATAATGTAGTGGTGGAACAAGCGCGACCAAAGATGGTTGAAATGAAAAAAATGTTGGGAGGAAAACTTTTAGAACTTCAAACTAGCATTTTTAACTATTTAGAAAAGCTCAATGCCGGGAATAATTCTGAAGCCAAATTAGTTGAAATAGCGCAATTTCTGGAAGAGGAACTTTTTGTAAAAGTACCTTCTTCTTTTGATAAATTTACCGGAGAAGAAAAAATACAAGTTTTACACGAAAAATTAAACAGGCCACTCCGGATTTGTGGGATGGTTAAAAATGTGGGAGAGCCTGGCGGCGGTCCATTTCTTGTAAAGGATGAACAGGGAGAAATTTCCTTACAAATTATAGAAGGTGCCCAAATAGACAAAGAGAATAAGGAGCAACTGGAGCTTTTAAATAACTCCACTCACTTTAATCCGGTAGATATTGTTTGTGGCCTCAAAAATTATAAGGGCAAAAGTTTTGAACTGCATGATTTTGTAAATGAAAACATGAGTTTTATTGCCGATAAAACCAAAGATGGTAAAGCTTTAAAAGCACTGGAGCGTCCCGGCTTGTGGAATGGCGGAATGGCTTACTGGAATACGGTTTTTGTAGAAGTTCCGGTAGAAACTTTTAATCCGGTAAAAACGGTGGCCGATCTGCTAAAACCTTCCCATCAGACCAATTAATTCTCTTATCAATTGAAAATTAATCAATCGTTTTGAATGAAGCGCAAATAACACGAGAACTAAATTTTAAGGCTGTTCGTAGCTCGGGAGCTGGCGGACAACATGTAAATAAAACAGCTTCTAAAGTAGAATTACATTTTCAATTGGAAGCTTCTTTGGGACTTTCCGAAGAAGAGAAAATACGCCTACAGCAAAAACTGGGAAAACGTTTAACTAAAGATAATGAGTTAATTCTTCAAACGGAAGAAAGTAGGAGCCAGCATAGAAATAAAGAGCTTGTGATCTCCAAATTCTTTAAGCTTTTAAAAGAAAACCTACAAAGACCTAAGCGACGAAAGAAAACCAAACCTTCTAAAACAGCGAAATTAAAACGTCTAAAAGCAAAGAAGATAAATGCAGAAAAGAAGGCAAGAAGAAACAATCCGCTAAAATAAGTGTATCATATTTCTACACAAGCGTAGAAAAAGTTCACTAAAATATACCGTACAAACATTTTAAAAACGTAATATAGTTTATTAGTTGCCTAATTTTCAGTTTTTTGGATTCTTTCACGGGAATATGGTATAATTTTCTCTTTCTTTCTTTTACTAAATTAGGTTTAAGTCAGCAGTTCAAGATTCTGTTGTATAATTTAGATTTTCGGAGAGAAAGAGGCTTTAGGGCCTCTTTTTTTGTGGCACAAACTTAATTTGCCGCTTTTTTCCACAAAATAATCTCTTAACAGATGTTCTTTTCTACATAATTATTTCTTAAAAAATAATAGTTTAATTTTAAACAGCTTAAAATCAAATAGTTAAATTCTTGTATTTGGTTTGGTACAATTCTTTCTATATAAAGAGTAAATAATAACCACTTTAATTTAAAACTTTATATTATGAAAAAATTAGGATTAACTTTAGTTGCTGCAGCCGGAATGTTTTTGTTTAGTCAGAATGCTCAGGCACAGGTAGAAGAAGAAACAGGAGAAATGGAGCAAATGGAAGCTCAAAAAGACACTCTGCAACAAAATGAGTTTAAAAAAGTAGATATTCTAGCTTTACCTCAAGCTGTGAAAGATGCGGTAATGACCGATATGAACGGGGCGGTTACCGAAGAAGCCTGGGTAAAGGAAGAAGAAGGAAAAATGATTTANAAGCTAAACCTTAGTGTAGAAGGTGAAAAGAAAGAAGCTTATATAGATGAAGAAGGTAACTGGATTGAAGAAGAGGAATAAAATTTGCTTACTCTAATTAACTAACCAGAAATTTCCGTCATCCTTTCTTTGCCCTATCAAATTAAACCTGGCGGAAATTTTTTTCTATTGAGCCGGAATTTAAGAGAAACCAACTCCTTCGGCAACAAATGAAAACAAGTACTTTACGATTAAATATTGTATATTTAGGGGAGAATAGTTTGAAAGCCCTGGCTTTAATTCAACTAACACTACAAAAGAACTATTCTTTCATGTGCAGATAGAACTTGTGAAGACAGTACTTTTAGATCATTTGAAAATGGATACCACCCAATGACAGATGAATAGATTATTTAGATTATGTCATTGTAAGAGACCTTTAACGAGGTCTCTTTTTTTATATTTATTTTTAAAGCCAATGCAGTTTAGATTGTTAAATTTGCAAGACGGTTTAAATTAAGATCAATGGTAAATATCCTTATAGTTGAAGACGATGTTCCTTTTGGAACTATGCTGAAAACATTTCTAAACAAACGAAACTATGAGGCTGAACTGGTTTTCTCTGGAGAAGAGGCTTTTAGGAAACTCAAACAAAACTCCTTTAATCTTATTCTTACAGATGTTCGACTTCCAGATACCAGTGGCCTCGACATCCTAAAACAAGTAAAAACCGATAATGCCGAAACTCAAGTCATTATCATGACCGGGTATGCGGAAATTAGCATGGCTGTACAAGCAATGAAAAATGGCGCTTTCGATTATGTTTCCAAACCCTTTAGGCCAGAAGCGATTTTACAAACTATAGAGAACGCCCTTACCCATAATCAAATTAAACCTACCGAGGCCCCGGCCACCGCTAGACCCACAAAGAAAAATAAGCCAGAAGATTCCGGTTATGTAAAAGGAGTTAGTGAAGCGGCAATCAAACTAAGCGATTATATAGATTTGGTATCGCCTACCAATATGTCGGTGCTTATTATGGGAGAAAGTGGTACAGGAAAAGAACAGGTTGCTAAAAGTATCCATGAAAAAAGTAAGCGAGGTGTGGCCCCATTTATAGCGGTAGATTGTGGAGCTATTCCCAGAGAATTGGCTTCCAGTGAATTTTTTGGTCATTTAAAAGGTTCTTTTACCGGTGCGATAAATGATAAGACCGGTCATTTTGAAGCCGCTAACGGAGGTACTCTTTTTCTTGATGAAATTGGAAATCTTAGTTACGAATTACAAGTGCAGTTACTAAGGGCATTACAAGAACGAAAAATAAAGCCGGTAGGAAGTAACACCGAAATTCAGGTAGATATAAGGGTGATTACCGCAACCAATGAAGATTTAGCGCAGGCTGTTAAAGACGGGGAGTTTAGAGAAGACCTTTATCATCGTTTAAATGAATTCTCAATAAAAGTACCGTCCTTAAAAGATAGAAAGGAAGATTTGATGCTTTTTACTGAATTTTTCCTTGAAGAGGCCAATGCTGAATTGGAAAAAAATGTGGTTGGCTTTACCGAAGAAGCCATAACAGCTTTTAAAAACTATAATTGGCCGGGAAACCTTAGGGAGCTCAAGAACATGGTGAAAAGAGCGGTACTGCTTACCCAGGAAGATTTAATTCCCACAAAGGTACTGCCTCATGAGATAGCCACGGCCGATAGGTCTAATTCTGAAACCGAATACAGTCTCTTTAAAAATAAAAATGAAGAACAGCTTATTTTAGATGCTCTGGATAAAGCAGGCGGAAATAAGAGTAAAGCGGCAAGGTTACTTTCTATAGATAGAAAAACGCTCTATAATAAACTGAAACAATACGATATTAAACTTTAACTGAAATGAATATAGAACGCAGATGACATTTAGGGACTAAGTGAGAATTTTATTAGCGGTAATCGGCCCAATCTGCGTTATCTGCGTTCCAACAAAACCCTGCTTTAAACCTTAATTTCGTTTTCCAGCTCGGTCAATAAATAAGAAAGAGAGCTTTTTAAATCTATAAATTCCGCTTCCGAGAACTTCTCGTTTTTCTCTAATCGTTCCATTTGTTGAGCAATTTCCCCAGCGTTTATTTGCTTTAGCATTGGCACCATTTTGTGGGCTAAGCGGGCAACTTCCCTGTAATCTTTATTTTCCCGGGCCACGGCGATTAACTTCATTTGCGATCTGGAACTTTCTATAAAGGCTTCAAGAATGGTTTTAACCGCTTTTTCGTCCCCGGCCGAGAAGTCATAAATATCCTGAAGGTCATAATGATCATTTTTGGATTGCTGATGTTTATTGTTTCCCTTATTTTTTAATTCCAATTTAAATATTTCAGCAATACTTTCCTGTAGTTTAGCGGGTTTATAAGGTTTTAACAAGCTTTTATTGAAGCCAGCCAATTTATAAATTTCCGCATCAATATCTGTGCGTCCAGATAAGGCAATCACCGGGAGATCTACCGGTTTAAATAATTTTCTAATATTTTTAATCAAGTCAAAACCATCCATTTCGGGCATTTGGATATCGGTAAGCACTAAAGAATAGGATTTCGAATTTAGTTTTTGTAGGGCATCATTCCCATTAAGCGCGGTCTCACACTTTATCCCTAAAGATTTTAAAAGTTCTGTTGTGAGGGATAACTGCGAAGGTTCGTCATCTACAATTAGGGCCGTTTTTCCCGATAAATCAGGTAATTTGCTCGTAGTTTCTTCTTCTTGCGTTTTCACTGCTACTTCCCCGAGCTTAATTACCGGTAAAGTTATGGTAAACTCACTTCCTTGTCCGGGTTCGCTTTTTAGGCTAAGCTCACCTTTTAGAAGTTCTGTGAGACTTTTGGTGATGGTAAGTCCCAAGCCTGTTCCGCCATAAGTTTTTTCAATTTTACTGTTTTCCTGGGAGAATTCTTTAAAAATTTCTTCTTGTTTTTCTTTAGAAATTCCAATTCCGCTGTCTTTTACCGAGATAATGAGACTGTGGCTATCTTCAATCTCTTTTTTCATGCCAACATTTACTTTTATTTCTCCTTCGTGGGTAAATTTGGAAGCGTTGGTAATAAGATTGGCAATAATTTGTTTTATGCGGAAAGGATCACTCAAAACCTGAACATCGGTATTGGGAGCTGTTTCTACAATTACCGCCACATTTTTATTTTTACTTGCCGGTAGCGAGTTATAAACCGTATCGCTAATAAGTTTGGCGGGGTTGAACGGCAATTTTTCAATAGTCATTTTCCCTGCTTCCAATTTGGAAATATCCAGTAAATCGTTAACTAAATGAAGAATAAAATTAGAGGATCTTTTTACCTGATCCACATACCTGGACTGCTTGGTATCTAGTGGTGTTTTTTGAATAAGGTCGGCATAACCAATTACCGTGTTTAATGGCGACCGTAAATCGTGTGTAATGGCGGCCATAAACTGCTCCCTCCTTTTTAAAAGACTTTCGGCAAAATTCTTGGCTTCTTCCAGTTGCAAGCGGTACTTCTGACTTCGGGTAATATCTTTGATAATTAAAAAGAGCGAAAATAAAATGATTAAAAAACTTACAATACCCGCAATAAGGATAATCAGGGAACTGTTTTCTATCATTTGTTGTGAAGTCTCTGCTCTTTCTATGGAAGCCACCTGTTCTTCTTTTTGTATTTCGACCAACAATTCCCTTAGTTGCTGATTCATGGTCATGTCATTCTCCAGTAACTCCCGTTCTTTTTTATTAACCGTATTTTGAAACCGGGTATTGGCGACTTCCAGTTCATTAAGTACACTCCTAACTGCGCCAATAATGGAATCGGCAGTCTTGTTGGTTAATCTCTTGGCATTATCTTCTTTTGAATAGTCCAACCACTGTATTAAAAGCCGCCTTTGGTGGGGTTCCAGGTTAGAAAAACGTTTTTCGTAATTATAATCTTCTTCAAACGAAGGATCTACTTTCTTTAATTCCTGCAGTACATTGGAATAATAGTTTTGATCACGCTCCTGTTCTCTAAGCTCAAAAAGCTCCTTCAGGTTCGAGGTCTTTTCAGAAAGTAATTGGGAGATACTATCCAGCCCATTCTTCATAGAACCTTCCGCATAGGATTTTTTAAGGCTTTCAACATTTTCCTTAATACTATCTATTTGGTTTTGGTAAAGCTTAAGTTCATCTTTATTTCCAGTTTGAATAAGCTGCCTGCTTAAATTTTCAGTTTTATAAAGATTGGTGGTAATATTACTTACCATAAAAAGCTGCTTGTTGTTACTGCTGTTAATTTCGGTAAGTTGGGTAAAAGCCACTACCTGGTTCCACACAAACCAAACGGCAACAGCAGCCAGCGCAGCGACCAGGAGATAGCCGGCAATTACTTTAAGAGTTATGGAACGTTTTGTGTTTTGCATAGGCAGTTTAGGGTTTGGGATGAAATAAAATGACCAGAGTTGACGATGCTATTTTGTACATTAACAAGGCAAAAAACGTAGATATAGCCTTACCTAAAGCGAGGCGTTTTAACGCGGCAAATGTACAAAAGAGCGAGTCAAAATGGATAGGTTGTTTTGTTCCAATCCCTCAGTACCAAAATTACACCATTTAAACGAAATGAAATAAAATTATGGGAAATCCATAAAAGCTTTATACATTTGCCGTAAATCTCAAAAGGGGTGCCGCTTAAATGTGGCTGAGATCATACCCAAAGAACCTGGGCAGGTAATGCTGCCAAGGGACAAGCGCAAGTTGCGCCAATGTATGTTACTCCTGAAGATGCCAAAACACCGGTGGGCACTTTCAGGATTTTTTTTATCTAATTTTTAACCAAAGAATAATAGCCCCTTTTATTCGTAAACAATTTATTACGAATGAAAACTTTATTATTTTTTACCGGCCTCTGCCTAATTTCACTGCAGGCCGTAGCGCAATCTCACATTTTAAGCGGAAAAGTAACCCGTGGGGAAACCCCGGTGGAAGGAGTAGCCGTGTACGCCGTGGAAACTGGAGCTGGTACTGCCTCCGATGCAAATGGAAATTATAGTTTACAACTCAAAGAAGGGCAATACCGCCTTGTTTTTTCCTACGGAAATCAAAAAAGCCTTAAAGTAAACCTATTTCAGGATAAAACTTTAGATGTAGATCTTAGTGACGCTGAAGAAGTTTTAGATGAGGTTTTTCTCTCATCGGTTAGGGTAAATGCCCAATCGCCAATTACCTACAGCAATCTTAGTAACGAGGAAATCGAAAACCGAAATCTTGGGCAGGACATTCCGGTTTTAATGAATTATTTGCCCAATGTGGTAACCACGAGTGATGCCGGTGCCGGAGTAGGTTATACAGGAATTAGGGTGCGTGGTAGTGGTGCCTCCAGTACCAACGTAACTATTAACGGTATTCCCTATAACGATGCCGAAAGTCTGGGGAGTTTCTGGGTTAATCTGGGCGATTTTGCTTCTTCCGTAGAAAATCTACAACTGCAAAGGGGTGTTGGGACTTCAACCAACGGTGCGGGCGCTTTCGGGGCCAGTCTAAATATTTTAACCGATGGCTACAGCGAGGAAGCCAATGCCGAAATAGCCAATAGTTTTGGCTCTTATGGCACCCATAAGCATACCGTAAAATTCAGTTCCGGTTTAATTGACGAGCATTGGGAATTTGCTGGGCGTGCTTCACAAATTAAAAGCGATGGTTATATAGACAGGGCAAGTAGCGAGCTTAAATCTTACTTTTTACAGGGAACTTTTGTGGATGAAAATACGCTAATAAAAGCCATAACTTTTGGCGGAAGTGAAGTGACTTATCAGGCTTGGTATGGAATTGATTCTACCACTCTGGCCAATAATAGAAGGTATAATCCTGCGGGCGAATATACTGATGAAGATGGTAATACGCAATTTTATGAAAACCAAACCGATAATTATAAACAGGATCATTATCAATTATTATGGAACCAGGAATACAATAAAAATTGGTCTTCTAACCTGGCCTTTCACTATACCTACGGTCGCGGTTATTATGAGGAGTATGAGGAAGATGCCGATTTAAATGAATTTGGCCTTGAAAATTTTAATGCCGATGGGCAGAAAATAACTACTTCAGACCTTGTAGGTACCAAATGGTTGGATAACGATTTCTACGGAACCACTTTCGGCTTAAATTATCAGGATACCAATTGGGATGTGAATTTCGGAGGTGCCTGGAACCGCTATATTGGCGATCATTTTGGCGAAGTGATCTATACCCGTTTTGCGAGGAACAACGATCCTTATGAGCCTTACTATGAAAATACAGGAACTAAAACCGATTTTAATCTCTACGGAAAAGCTACTTATGCGATTTCAGATAAACTGGCAGGCTATTTAGACCTGCAGATAAGGACTATAGATTATGAAACTGAAGGGGTTTTAGCTGAAGGTGACGAGTTCCTGGTAGATGATTCTTTTTCTTTTTTTAATCCCAAAGCCGGATTTACCTACGAGTTAAATAAAGCTAATCAGTTTTATTTTTCTTATGCCCGCGCTAACCGGGAGCCGCGGCGTAGTGATTATGAGAATGGAGATCCCGAGCCTGAAGAATTAAACGATTTTGAATTGGGGTGGAGGCATAATACACCTTCTGTTCAACTAAATACCAATCTTTATTATATGGATTATCAAAACCAATTGGTGCTAACCGGTGGTATTGATGATGTAGGATCTTTTATTCGTGAAAATAGCGGAAATAGCTATCGCTTAGGTTTGGAAATAGATGCGGTAATAAGGCTTTCAGAAAAAATATTTGTTAGACCAAATCTTGCCTTAAGCCGAAATAAAAATGTAGATTTTGTATCTAATTGGAATGGGGAGCTGGTTGATTTTGGTGATACCGATATTTCTTTTTCCCCATCTATAGTAGGGGGCAACCGAATTACCTATTTACCGATAAACGGCTTGGAATTGAGCCTTCTCTCAAAATATGTAGGCGAACAATATATGAGCAATATAGAAGCTGAAAGTTCTAAATTGGACGCCTACTTTGTGAACGATTTTAATGTACAATACACCTGGAGAACCGCGCCTTTATTTAAAGAAGTGGTTTTTACAGGATTGGTGAATAATATTTTTGGGGAAAAATATGTTTCCAACGGATTCTATTACACCTTTAATGTTGAAAACCCAGATACACCAACAGGAACGCAAACTTTAGATGGGGCAGGCTATTATCCGCAAGCCACCACCAACTTTTTAGCCGGAATTACTTTGAAATTTTAACCTGCATTATTCATAATATTTAAAAAATTTCGCTGATCATGCAGGTTAACCCCTCCCGATATTTCATCGGGATAGTTACACCCATTTTTGAGTATCAAAAATGTTGGTAAAACTTAGTCGCAATAGAACAATGAGTTCAATCTCGTGAATATTCCGGGTTAATTTGTTTGTCGCCTCTCTCCTCTTCTTTACCGAGAGAGGGGGAGGTTTTAAAGTTTTAATTTGGAGGGATCCTGGCGGGTGTCAAAAACATTGGTAATTAAGATTTTATTATCGAATTCAACATAAATTATTTTGAAGTGCATCACAATCATTCGACGAAAGGGATTGCCCAAAGTTTCATCTATTTGATATTGCTGGGGATACTTTATATTTTTACCTGTTAGATATATTTTATCGAGAATTTTATTTGCGGCAATAAGATCTTTCTCGGCATAAAATTGCCATATTTTCATAATGTTCTTTACGGCTATTTCTGTCCAAATGATTTCTTCCAACTTTCAATTTCTTTTTTTAACTGCTCAGTTGTAAAGTATTTACCTTCTTTAGCTTCATTAACGGCATTTTCCACTTCGTTCCTATATTCTTTAATAGTAAGCGGTTTTCCTGAAACGGTATAAGCTATAATTTTGTCTTCTTGGTAATCATCAATAGTAGCTTGAATTTTTTTTAATAGATGTTCGTCAGCGTCTTTCAGCCTTTCTATCACTTGATCTTTTAGTTCTAAAGTGCTCATAATTAATCCCTTTATTTAGTAAATATAATGAATTTTTTTCTTCAAAAACAGAAAAATAAATTTTGGGGTTCAACCTTATTAGAGCTTTTATCCTTGAGGTAAAGCTTCGATGAAATTAATTTGCTAAGCTATATTCTCCTTCAAAAACCTTATTTGCAACATATTTGTTGTATGTTTATAGTAAAATTGTTTCAATGGCTTCAGAAGATAAAATCCGCGATACTAAAGTTTTTAATCCTAAGAAGAGTATTCATAGGGCCAGAAGCATTAAAAGAAATGGCCAGAAATGGGCTATTAAAGTTCAGGGGCATGTTTATGAATGGAGTAGCAAAATGGATAGAGTGTCTATTATAAGAAAAGGATTGCCTTATGAATCTATTGAAGTAATTAGTACTATCGCAAATTTACCTATAAAGCATGTTTTACAATTATTGGATATTCCTCAAACCACCTATAATAAGAAGAAAAGGGATAGCGATTTACTTAATGGAAGGGATAGTGAAATGATTTTAGTTTTAAAAGAGTTATTGGATTTTGGATTGCAGGTTTTCAATTCTGAAAAAGAAAAATTCCAGAGTTGGTTAAAAAAACCAAATATTTCGCTGGGAAGCGCCACACCCGAAAGTTTATTCGATTCGTTAACTGGAATTCAGGAAGTGAGAAATGCTTTAAACCGGCTTGAATATGGAAATTTGGCTTAATGAAGGTATTTCGAGTAGAAAGGAAAAAATATCTTGAGACTACTTTGGCAGGAGTTGGTGCTGCCTTAACAGAGGGCTATCGCTGGAATAGTATAAATACTTATTTGGTTTATACAGCCGAATCGAGAGCCTTGGCTATATTAGAAGTTTCGGTTCATTTAGACTTAAGTGAAGATTTACCCACAGACCGTTACTTTGTTGAAATCAATATTCCCGATGATATTGAGATGCTGGAATTAAAAATTGAAGACTTGCCGCTTAATTGGGACGCAAAGCCTCCCATTATAGAAACGCAGTTTATAGGCGACGATTTTGTAGTCGCTCATGATGCTGCCGTATTAAAAGTACCTAGTAGTATCGTGCCTTCAGAATTTAATTATTTAATTAACCCAAATCATCCTGATAGTACAAAAATATCTGTCACTTCAAAAACACCCTTTGAATTTGATAAAAGGTTTAATACTAACTAAACTATAACCTGAAACCATTCAATCCTATAAGAAATGTTTAGGAAATTTTATATATCAATTTTTTAAAGCCCCCTTCGGGGGTTGGGGGCTTTTGGTGCTTCTTCTTTTAATTAAACACTTCAATCGTATTCCCTCGTTTCTCAACCCTATATGGTTTCATAGCGTATTTTCCTTCACCTTCCAGCAACTCTCCAGTAATGATATTATAAGAATTAGCATCTTCGCAGGTGCAGGTAGCGGTGATGCCTTCTACAATCATGGCAGAACAATTATTTGGGGGGTGGTTGGGATCGCTTAGTTCAAAAGCGGTATATTGGGAGTTGTTGATATTATAGACCACAACTCCTCTTATACCTTCATTATAAGTCACATAACTATTCCCCGGAAATTGTAAATCGTTATATTCGGGGAAATTTAAATTCAACTGAAGCCTAAAATTTAAATTTATAAGATTGGTGTTGTTGATGTTATTGTCATCATTAGTAGAGCAAGAAATAAAAATTGTTAGGAATAAAAGGAATACAGCAAATTTTTTCATGAGATCGGCAATTTTTGGGCTAAATAATATTGTTGTTTTCAAGGTTTAAATTTATTATATTTGTTACACAAATCCCGTCGTGC
>JGI1221J13441_10000727_pt1 | contig 14454 bp, 13 predicted proteins | sample LakVidmifraction_4_FD_13441 | JGI IMG/M metagenome (IMG submission 13441) | reverse complement strand
TACCGTAACTAAGGCTATGCTAATTATTTTTAACTTCAATCAATCAAAAAATAATTCAATTTATTTATACGACATTATAAATTTAATTTGGTATTATGCTAATGAAGAGAGTAAAAATAAACTAAGTGAAATAAACACTTATGGCTTTATAACCTTAAAAGGTCAATATGGATTGAGAGTGAATCATGCGATGTATTCTGATGAAGATAAGTGGTTTTTCTTGGGTGATCTTGATTTTGAACAGTTCCCTTTGAAGTATTATGGTATAGGGAATGATGTTCCTGAGGATAATATCGCCTTGATGGATGCTAGACAGATTAGTATTAAGGAGCGTGTTTAAAGACGTTTACTAAAGGATTTTTATATAGGCCTTGAAACTGATTTTAGAAGTTTAAGCAATGTAAAATTTGAAGACCCTGAGGGAAACGATGTCTACTTAAGAGTAGATTATGCCACCACCCCAGATGAGAATGGCCTCTACATAGGAATTGGAGAAGCCTTTTAAGCTCTAATCTTGTTTTATCCAATTCACAATTTCTTCATCCATTGGAGATGTTTGTGGAGAAATCACTTTTTCAAGCTCACCGTTCCTATTTAAAAGATATTTTTGAAAATTCCACTCTACAGAACTATCTTGTTTATTATTCCATTCCTTATCGGTTAGAAATTGATAAACATCATGTTTATCATCCCCTTTAATTTTAATCTTTCCCATCATTTTGAATTCCACACCGTAATTTTCGAGGCAAAATTTTGATATTTCAGAATTACTTCCAGGCTCTTGTCCCATAAAATCATTACTTGGAAAACCTATGATAGTGAAATTAGAATCTTTATAAGTATCATAAAGTTCTTGCAACTTTTCATATTGAGGAGTAAGTCCACATTGAGAAGCTGTATTTACAATCATGACTTTTTTTCCTTTAAGATTTGAAAATTCAAAGGTATCGCCTTTTATATCGGTGGCTAGAAATTGGTGTATACTAGGGTTCATATTTTTTATTTAAATGTATTACAGTCTATTTGACTTAGGCTTTTGTTTATAGATTTTTTGAATATATTTTATCAATTGTATTTCTTACAGAAGCGCTATTCCAATTGGCAGCTCCTGTTTTTTTTATAACGATTTCCCCTTCCGGATTTATAAGAAATGTTGTTGGCAATTTTTGACTTTGTAAACCTTTAGGGGGCTCCGATAACAAGTAATATATTGGGATATCTAAATTTCTTTTTTTCAAAAAAGGGCTTACAAGGTCTTGTGAATCTGAGGTCACAAAGTAGAAGTCTATTTTGTCTTTATAATCGCCATATAATTTTTGTAAATCTGGCATCTCCGCAATACAAGGCGCGCACCAAGTTGCCCAATAATTTAAGAGTATTATTTTATCTACAGAATTTTCAAAGTTTACCGTTTTACCATCAGCATTTTTGATATACCACTCATAATCCTTTATAGACTCCCTATCATCTTGACTAATTTCAGAAGGACTGAAAGCAATAATTTTATTAATAAAAATCTGAATTGGAAGTCTTGTGGATGGAAGGATCAGCAATACAATTACGACTACGAAAAGAAGGCTACTCCAATGTTTTTTAAAAAATTTCATAATCTGTATTTAACTAGTAGGACTACAAATTTCAAAACTAAGAAGCCATCTTTTGGAGATGGCTTCTTTAAACATAACATTATGAAATAAGTTTTAAGCGTTATTATGCTTCTTAATCATATTAAGAGCAGAACCCTCTTTAAACCATCCAATTTGAGTGTCATTATAAGTGTGCTTTGCCTTGATAGTGTCTTTCGACCCATCAGCATGAACAACTTCAATAGTTAAAGGTTTGCCTTCTGCAAAGTCTCTAAGATCTACAAAATTAAACGTATCATCTTCTTGAATCAAGTCATAGTCACTTTCGTTATCAAAAGTAATTCCTAGCATCCCTTGCTTTTTAAGATTCGTCTCATGAATTCTTGCAAAAGATTTAACCAAAACGACTCTTACACCAAGATGTCTTGGCTCCATAGCAGCGTGTTCACGTGAAGACCCTTCGCCATAGTTATGGTCTCCCACGACTACCGTTGGTATACCCTCAGCTTTATAAGCTCTTTGTGTTTTGGGAACAGCATCATGTTTTCCATCCAACTGACTTTTCACAAAGTTAGTCTTCATATTGAAAGCATTCACTGCACCTATTAAACAGTTGTCTGAAATATTATCTAAGTGCCCTCTAAACTTCAACCAAGGACCAGCCATAGAAATATGGTCTGTTGTACATTTACCATGTGCTTTTATTAGCAATTTAGCTCCTAGAAGATTTTTACCATCCCAAGCATCAAACGGATCTAATAATTGAATTCTATTGGAGTTAGGATCAACTGTTACATTGATAGAACTTCCATCCTCTTTTGGCTTCAAATACCCATTGTTTAGAACAGCAAAACCTAGTTCGGGTAATTCTATTCCTTGAGGCGGATCCAATTTCACTTCTTCACCATCTTCATTGATAAGGGTGTCGTTCATTGGATCAAAATCCAAACGACCAGAAATTGCTATGGCTGCTACCATTTCCGGAGAACCTACAAAAGCATGTGTATTTGGATTACCATCAGCTCGTTTCGAAAAGTTTCTATTAAAAGAATGAACAATTGTATTCTTCTCGTCCCCTTTTCTGTCACTTCTATCCCATTGGCCTATACAAGGTCCACAGGCATTAGTAAATATAGTCGCTCCCAAATCTTCAAAAACTTTAAGAAGTCCGTCACGTTCAGCAGTAAATCGAATTTGCTCTGAACCTGGATTAATACCAAAATCAGATTTAGGTATTAATTTTTTATCTACAGCCTGCTTAGCGATAGAGGCCGCTCTAGTTAAATCTTCGTAAGAAGAGTTTGTACAAGACCCAATTAATCCCCAATCCACTTTTATTGGCCAGCCATTTTCTCTAGCTTTTGCTCCTAGCTCTCCAACGGGAGTGGCTAAATCTGGAGTAAAAGGACCATTTAAGTGCGGCATTAACGTATTTAAATCAATTTCAATAACTTGGTCAAAATACTCTTCTGGGTTGTCATAAACCTCAGCATCTCCTGTAAGGTGTTCTCTTATTTTATTGGCTTCATCTGCAATTTCGTTTCTATCTGTCGCTCTTAAAAAACGTTCCATAGAATCATCGTAACCAAATGTAGATGTGGTCGCTCCTATTTCTGCTCCCATATTACAAATAGTTCCTTTTCCAGTACAAGAAAGGTTTTTAGCACCTTCGCCGAAGTATTCGACGATACAACCTGTCCCTCCTTTTACCGTTAATATTTGTGCCACTTTCAATATTACATCTTTGGCAGCAGTCCACCCTTTTGGTGCACCAGTTAACTTAACACCAATTAACTTAGGAAATTTAAGCTCCCAAGGCATTCCTGCCATAACGTCTACAGCATCTGCTCCACCTACTCCTATGGCTACCATTCCGAGACCACCTGCATTTACTGTATGTGAATCGGTTCCTATCATCATTCCTCCAGGAAAAGCATAATTTTCTAAAACGACTTGGTGTATAATTCCTGCTCCTGGTTTCCAAAATCCAATACCGTATTTACTAGATACAGATTCCAAAAAATCAAAAACCTCACTACTAGTATCATTGGCTCTTTTCAAATCTTTTACAGCGCCTTGTTTTGCTTGTATCAAGTGATCACAGTGTACCGTTGTAGGAACGGCTACATTTTCTTTTCCAGCTTGCATAAACTGTAATAAGGCCATCTGTGCCGTTGCATCCTGACAAGCGATGCGGTCTGGAGCAAAATTTACGTAATCTTTACCTCTATTAAGTTTTTTACTTGGTGTGTTTTCCCATAAATGGGAATAAAGAATTTTTTCTGAAAGTGTAAGTGGTTTACCAACTACTTTTCGAGCTTTTTCGACTCTTTCAGGCATTTGGCTATACACTTTCTTAATCATATCGATATCAAAAGCCATAGTATATGTTTTATTTTGTGGTGCAAAAATAGTGATTTCAGTTGACTTTAAAAAATATGTAAGATAATAGCAAAATTTCTAACAATAATTCACATCTAGATCAATTATCGTGATTATAATTATGATATTTACAATTTTTTCAAATAATAAATGATAAAATGATAATTTGATATAGTGGATGGAAGTCTAAAAGAAATAAAATCTCAATAATTTAGATTGAGTATCAATAAAACTTAAAGCAATTGATCTATAATAGCTTCAATCGATATGTTTTCTGCTTCAGCTTTGTAATTCCTTACTACCCTGTGCCTTAATATTGATGTTGCCACAGCTTTTATATCTTCAATATCAGGTGAATATTTACCTTTGGACGCAGCATGTGTTTTTCCTGCAAGCACGAGATTTTGAGAAGCTCTTGGTCCTGCCCCCCAATCTACATACGTATTGATAAACTCTGATGACAACTCTGTATTGGGTCTAGTTTTACCAACTAAAGTTACAGCATACTCAATCACATTATCTGCAATTGGCATTTTTCTAATTAATTGTTGAATTTCAATAATTTCTGTAGCACTAAAAACTGAATCAATCTGAGCATTGTGATTTTGAGTTGTCGCCTTGACGACATCCACTTCTTCTTGGTAACTAGGATAAGTAAGATTAACCTCGAACATAAACCTATCCAATTGAGCTTCTGGTAGTGGATAAGTCCCTTCCTGCTCAATAGGATTTTGGGTGGCAAGAACAAAATAAGGCTTAGAGAGCTTATAATTCTTTCCGCCAACGGTTACCGCTTTTTCTTGCATGGCTTCTAGTAAGGCGGCTTGGGTTTTTGGTGGAGTTCTGTTAATTTCATCTGCCAGTAACATATTTGTAAAAACAGGTCCTTTCAAAAACTTGAACTTTCTATTTTCATCCAGAATTTCAGAGCCAATTATATCACTTGGCATTAAATCTGGTGTAAATTGAATTCTTTTAAAGTCTAGGCCCAATGCTTGAGAGATGGTATTGACCATGAGTGTTTTCGCTAGGCCAGGCACGCCAACTAAAAGAGAATGTCCTCCGGAAAAAATGGATATTAATAGAGTCTCAACAACTTTATCTTGCCCTACAATTACCTTGGCAATTTCAGACTTTAAAGCCACATACTTTTTTACAAACTCATCTAATTCCAGAACATCAGACATATTATTGTTTTATCCAAGATTTTGCAAATTCACAAGCTTTGTAATCTCCATTTATTTTAACGTAAGTATCTATGACCTTTTCGGTTTTCCACTCTTTTATTTCTCTTAACTTTTTCTGCTGTAAAGCCAGCTCTCGGATTTTTGTGTAATCTTTACTGAATTCAGCTATGTGCTCCGGAATCTTTTTTGTGAGTGTAATGACCTTAAAAAAGACTTTAGCTGTTCTAGGCTCAGAATCTTTAATAACTAGAGACACTTCATTTTCTTTCAGGTCTATGACTTGGTCGTAAAGTGTAGGGTCTATTTTGGTCAACTCAAAACGTCTATCTCCAGTAGCATTGTTAATCAATTGGCCACCACTTTCTCTAGTTTCCATTTCATCGGATACCTCTCTTGCAGCCTCTTTAAAATCAACTTCTCCGTCAACTATTTTTTTTCTAACCAATTCAATTTCATCTTTAGCTTTTTGAATAGCTTCAGAACTAATTTCAGGATATAATAAAATGTGCCTTACATCTACTTGCTGACCTCTAATTTTTTCTACAGTAAGAATGTGCCATCCAAATTCGGTTTCAAAAGGTCTACTCACCTCACCCTCTTGTAAACTGAATGCAGCATCTTTAAATTCTTTCACAAAATTATCTTCCCTGGTAAGGGTGATTTTACCTCCCTGACTCCTAGATCCTCTATCTTCAGAATATAAAACAGCCTTGGTAGCAAAACTTCCACCGGCAACTACATCGTCTCTATAAAAATTCAATTTGTCGATAACAGCTTGTTCCTCTTTTTTCCCTACTTCTGGTCTTACAATAATTTGAGCAAGCTCTACCTCATCATTTATCAATGGAATTTCATCTTCTGGAATAGCCTCGAAGAAATCTCTTGTCTCTTCAGGGGTTATTTCAACCTCGTCTACAATAGATCCTTGCATTTCTTCAGCAAGCATTCTTTGGGTGTTGATTTCGTTAAGTTGATCTCTCAGTTCACTTTCAGAATCGATTTTATAGAATTCTAATAGCTTATCCATACTACCGACTTGTCGTACAAATTGATCAATTTGTTGATCTGTAAAACTTTCTACACGAGAAGGATTGAAAGGCAAACTGTCTTGGACAGCATGATGAGCAAAAAGCTTATTCTCAAGAATAGTTTCGGCGACATCACAATAGGTGATTTCACCCACTTGTTGGTTTTTCATATCGATATATGCTTTAGAAATATCACTTTCTAAAACCAAATAATCTCCAACAACAGCAGCAACCCCGTCAATTTTTAAACGACCGTCTTGAGTCATTTTAGTCGCTTTCAATACTTCAGGGCTAAAATCTGACTCTTTTAGCAAGTTGTCTTCATCATCTATAGTTACTTGAGCTATAGTGATAAAACTAAAGAACAACATTCCTAAAAATGCAATAGCTTTTAAATTAATAGACTTCAAATTCATTATTTTTTGTAGCATCTTTTGTAATCTCTTTGTCAATTATTTTTGAAATATTTATTTTTTTCTTGTTGAGTAAAATCTGCTCAATAGTTGGTCTTACATAGCTTAAAGGTGCTTCGTCGTTACGCTTTAAAAAGTCTTTGGTATAAAAGTAAAACACGTCGCTTTCATTTTCAAACTCCAAAAAACTATTGGCCTTTGATATTTCAGACTTTTCCAGTTGTATACTTTTGTTTTCTTCAAATTCTTTCACTACGTCGGAGACGCGAACCCAGATAGAATCGTTTAAAGATAAAGATTTGAATTTCAAAGATTTCTCCTGCAATGATAGCATATCTTCAGCATTAAAACGTATAAATTCACGTTTTATGTCAAGTGAAGATTTCATTTTTTTATCCAATTGAAGGTATCTTAATTGAACTAAATCTTCATTCAATTTGAAATTGGATTTGTTGTCTTGATAGTACGAAGCAATTTCTGAGGAATCAATTTGAATTTTCAACTGTTTTTCAATAAGTGCATCCTTATATGCCTTTTTAAACAATTGCTCTTCATACCTTTTGGACAAGTCCCTGAAATAAGATTGTTGCTCTTGGGGTAGATTCAATTTGGCTCTATCTAAAAACAACTTATCCCTAGCCCAATTTTGAATATAATTCCTAGCAGCTACAGTACTATCTATTTCAGAAAGATTACTTGATATATGCTCGGAGAGTTCTTCGCGAGAAAGATAATTATTATTTACTCTCGCCATACTAGTTGTATTTTCTTCCTTACTAAAGAAAGCGCATGAACTAATCATGACGGAACTAATAATCAGATAAAAAAATATTTTATTTTTCAAACTTTTGCTTTACTTTTTCAAAAACGTCTTTGTTGATCTTTATCGTATATTGATCTCTCAAATTTGATATGAGTTGTTCTTCACGTTTTTCTTGAAGACTACTTATTATTTTGCCACTCACTTTATTAAATTCAGGTACAAAAGAAGGCTTTACTTCTGTGGCATTCATAATCAAATATTGGTCCAAGTATTTGTAAATCTTACTCACACCTTCTTTGAATTTAAAAGCTTTAGGTATTTTGGATGAAGACTTCGAGATCGCCACCTGTTCTAACATCACATCATCAGGCAATTGTATAGAAATAGTATCTAATGACATTTTTTCCTTTAGTCTGGATCTTACATCTTTAATAGAGGATTTGGAAGCAGAAGTGTACAGTTGACCTTCTATTTTGGAGTCTGTCAAAAATTCATCTCGATGTGATGCATAATATTCGCGTTGTAAGAGTGTATCTTTTGAAATGAGCTCCCAAACATTCGTAGACATATAATCAAAAATCAAAATTCCGTTTTTATATTCCTCTATTCTGTTAGCAAAATCCTGATCTATTTCAACCAATTGAGTTTTATGATAGGCTAAAAGCTCATTATAAACCAGATCATTTAGCGCATCTTCAATAACTATTTTGTGTTCTGGTAATTTAGACAGGCTTCGTTGTTGCCTTTCTAAGTATTCTCCAAAGGTTTTGAAATCAACTTCCTTGTCTTCAACTTTAATCACATAAGTTTTAGGCAAACTTTCGCTTGGCGAGAACCTCCACTTCCCTTTATTAAATGTACTATCTAATGCTTTCAAGAAATAAGACTTAGCATCTTCATTTATAATCACCTCGTAACGCGCTTCTAAATCTTCTTTAATCTTACTGACCAATAATTTTGACCTTGAAGAACTTTTAAGCCTTTTCTTCAAGTCTTCTTTTATGTCTTGGTAGGATTGTATGGGCTCAACTTCGATTAATTTTACAATATGCCAACCAAAGTTAGTTTGAAAAGGCTCGGTATAATCGCCGATATTTTCCAATTGAAAGGCTTCATTCTCGTAATCTTTAGAGTTAAGTCCTCCAATCCCAAATGGAGCTACATAACCACCGTTACTGGCAGTATTAGTATCGTCGCTATATTGCTTTGCAAGGTCATGAAAGTCATCTCCACTCTCCACTTTCACGTATATTTTATCGATTTGCTCTTTAGGGTCTTGTAGAGAATCTTTATTAACCACCATAATATGAGCGGTCTTGAGTTGACCTTTAGAAGCCCGCTCTCCTGTTTTCTTTATAATATGGTAACCAAAGTCTGACCGTACTGGTTTTGAAATTTCACCAACATCCAATTTATAAGCTGCATCCTCAAATTCATAAACCATTTTAAAGGTGTTGAACCAATTAAGATCACCTTCATTTCGTTGAACTGATGGGTCTTCCGAATTTTGCTTTGCGAGCATAGCAAAATCCTCACCGTTTTCTGCTCTTTTCATAAGCATTAGGGCCTTTTTGTAAACTTTGGCAGTGTCTTCCTCATACTTAGAAAGATTGAGTAAAATATGACTTGCCCTGACTTCAGTTTTAGTTCTGTCATAGGTTTCTTTCACCATCGCTTCAGTCACTTCTCCATTAGAAATATAACTATCTGCGATTTGTTTATAATACCCGCTAAACTCATTTTGGAAAGATTGCAAAGTATCCATTTCCTGGTCGTAAGCTGATTTTATTTTTAATCGGAAGTTGATGTAGAGTCGGAGGTAATCTTCTATATCTTCTTCCGTGGAAGCCACTAATTCAAAATTCTTTTGGAAAGATTCTACAAAAAGGCCAACCTCATAAGATTCTTCATCCAACTCGAATAAAACTTCATTTGAATCTTGTGCATTTGCAGCAAAAACAAAACATATGAAAATTAGGTAAAAATTAAAAAGGGGTTTCATTTTTTTTAAATTTTAAAAACAAAAGTAAGAAAAATGCTTGCGCACACAATATTTAAGTTTTTATAAAAATTTGACTTATTTCTCTTGTATCTTCAGATTTAAATTGAGATTGCATTTATGGAATATAAGACCGAAATTATCATCAATAAACCTAGGCAGGAAATAATCGATGCGTTTGAAAATTCAAGTTTACTTCCGCATTGGCAGAGAGGGCTCAAACGAAGTCGGCTTTTAAGCGGCAAAAACGGTGAAGTAGGTAGTAAACGAAAACTATACATCACCATAGAAGGTCAGTCTATAAAAATGACAGAGACAATCATTAAAAAGAATTTACCCGAAGAGTGGCATGGTGAATACTCTTCTAAAGGCATGGAGAGCGTTCAAAAAAATTATTTTGAAAACATCAACGAGAATCAAACCAAATGGACCTCTTATAGCGAATTTAAATTTTCAGGCTTTATGAAAGTGATTAGCAAATTGCTGCCTGAGATCTTTAAAAAAAGATCTGTTTTAGTCCAAAAAGATTTTAAAGCTTTTATCGAAGACGGTAAGAGTGTGAAAACAAATTGACTATGGTTTGATTTATAATAATAAATAACTTTATTTGTAAAAAATTTAAATACCGATGAAACAGATTATTTACATTGCTTTATTGACCTTAAGCTTAAGTGCTTTTTCACAAACCAAAGTGGGCACCATTAATAATGAATACATTTTATCTCAGATGCCCGAGATAAAGGATGTTGAAGAAAGATTAAAAATCTACAGCGCCAAGCTGGATAGTACCATTCAACAAAAATACGTAGAATACCAAGAAGTAGTAGCCAACTACAACGAAGGGGAAAAAGATATGAGCGACTTGATGAAGAAAATGAAGCAGGGAGAAATCGTCGACTTAGAAGAGGATTTACAAAAACTTCAGGAAAATTCTTCTAAAATGCTCCAAATACAACAGGAAGAATATCTGAGACCACTTTATAATAAAATAGGAAAAACAGTAGAAGCTATTGTTAAAGAAGATGGGTTTACACAGATTTTTGATGAAAACAACAGCATCATTTATATCGATCCTAAATTTGACATCACTCTTAAAACCTTGGAGAAAATGGGAATTGAGGTCAAAGACAATCCAGACGTAACCCCTGAATAAGTTTTAGGTTTAAGAATAAAAGGAAAAAGCTCGAAATAGTATTTCGAGCTTTTTTATATGAAGATTAATTATCTACTATAATTAGGGGCTTCTTTAGTAATGGTGACGCCATGTGGATGACTTTCCGTGATACCAGAACTTGTGATTTGAACAAATTGAGCATTTTCTTTTAAAGCTGAAATATCCTTTGCTCCACAATAGCCCATACCTGCTCTTAATCCGCCGATAAATTGCACCATACTCTCCACCAATTCTCCTTTGTAAGGAACACGGCCTACAATGCCTTCTGGTACTAGCTTTTTGATATCATCTTCAACATCTTGGAAGTATCTATCTTTAGAGCCTTTATGCATAGCCTCTACAGATCCCATTCCTCTATAAGATTTAAACTTTCTGCCCTCATAAATAATGGTTTCTCCAGGAGATTCTTTGGTTCCAGCCAGCAACGATCCAAGCATCACGCAATCTGCGCCCCCAGCAATAGCCTTGGGAATATCACCTGTATATCGAATTCCTCCATCGGCAATTACAGGAACACCAGATCCTTTTATAGCCTCAGAAACTTCCATAACCGCAGATAATTGAGGAGAACCTACTCCAGCAACAATTCGTGTAGTACAGATAGATCCTGGACCAATTCCGACTTTCACAGCATCTGCGCCAGCCTCTACCAAATATTTTGCAGCCTCGGCTGTAGCTATATTTCCAACCACAACATCGAGGTTTGGAAATTCTTTTTTAATGAGTTTCAAAACATCCACCACCCCTTTCGTATGGCCGTGTGCCGTATCAATAACAACGGCATCTACGCCAGCTTTCACTAAGGCTGTTGCTCTTTCTACAATATCATTGGTGACCCCCAATGCTGCAGCAACTCTCAACCTCCCGTACTGATCTTTATTTGCGAATGGCTTTTGAGTTAATTTTGTTATATCTCTGAAGGTAATAAGACCTACGAGTTCGTTATCTTTATTGATAACTGGAAGTTTTTCAATTTTATGTTTTTGCAAAATGACTTCAGCTTCTTTAAGGGAAGTCCCTTCACTAACTGTGACTAAGTTTTTGGTGGTCATTACCTCTTTAATAGGTCTGTCGTTTTTTTGTTCGAAACGTAAATCACGATTGGTAACAATACCTATTAATTTTTTAGAATCGTCTACGATAGGAATCCCGCCAATACTGTGCTCTCGCATGCTATCGTTAGCATCTTTCACAGTAGCAGTTATGGGGAGTGTTACAGGATCTATGATCATTCCACTTTCAGCACGCTTCACTCTTCTAACTTTAAGGGCTTGCTGCTCTATGGTCATATTTTTATGAAGAACGCCAATTCCACCTTCTCTTGCAATAGCAATAGCCATTCTAGATTCTGTTACCGTATCCATGGCGGCAGAGACTATTGGAACATTAAGTGATATATTTCTTGAGAATTTGCTTTCGATACTTACGGTCCTAGGTAGGACGTCTGAGTAAGCAGGAACTAAAAGAACATCGTCGTAGGTAAAGCCTAATCCTTTTACTTTTGGATTTGTCATTGCAATTAGATTTAATTGCATGCAAATATAGTTTTTTTGAAATTAAGTTACTGAGACTTTAAGGTTTAGTTTAGAGTGTCAAATGTAATATCCTTTATATGCAATAAAATTTAGAACTAAACTAAAGGGTTTTAATGGCTGAAATCAAAACTTAACCTCTCAAGAAGTTAGGTTTACGTGAATAGTTAAAGTTTTGGAAGTATGAGATCTCCTATTTATTTTGAAATCTACTTGAACATGGTTTAACTTATAACTAGCCCTTAAACTTATTTATCGTCAATTTTTTAATCTAAAATAGAATCGGTTAAAATAATTTCATAACTGGTTAAACCTAATCCAGAATCTCCTAATTCTTGACTTGTAATCGTCCAATCTTCATTATCAACTGGTGAAAAAGTTAAGAATGGATCGGCTAAGTTAGAAGCCTCATAAAGTTTAATTTCTTCGAGGGAATCTTCAGGAACTGGATTAAGCCCAATTACACTATCTTCTAGAATTAGTAAAGAAATATCAGAAGATATAACTCTCTGTGGTGTCAATTTCAGAACCTAATTCTTCAGATTTTTTGAAAATTAGTATCAGGTCTTTAGTCGTTTTATTATCAATAAAATATTCTGCTGAACCCACTTGATCAACAACTATTTGACTATTATTATAATTATCACTACAACTTACAAATAATCCTAATACTAGAATTTATAGTAATTTCAAGATTTTGTTTTTCATAACTATAAACTTATTACATCTAAATGATATGAAAATTTAGATGTAATTGCGTCAATTTGTTTACAACGTTTAAAATTAATAGTAGAGTGTAAAAATGGTATTAGCTTTTCAGTTTATCAAAAAAACTCAAGAGGTGAATATGGTACTTATATTTTTCCTAAGTTGAAAACTTTGGATAACGGTCTTTAAGCCTTAGTTTAGAGAAAGACTTATGATTACTTTTCCTTCTGCTCTTCCTGAAGCTAGGTATTCGTAGGCATCTATTCCATCTTCAAGAGAATAAATAAAATCTACTATGGGTTTTATAGTTCTATCTTCAACCATAGTTGCAATTTCCTTCAGTTGTTTTGCATTAGGTTGCATCCAAGTTAGCTTGTAAACAGCGGACTTCTCATCAATTAACTTTGATAATTTTTCGGGTAGTGTATAATCGGTCATACCCATTTGCTTTGCTGTTTCCTCGTCTGGAGGACCTACTATTGTCGTTACTTTTCCACCTTCCTTTATGATTTGAAAAGCATCAAAAGTATAATCGTCTCCTAGAGTGTCGAAAACGATATCCAAATTATTAGCGACTTCTTTATAATCCTCTGTTTTATAATCGATCACACGGTCGGCTCCCAAAGCTTTAACCCAATCTACATTTTTAGTACTCGTAGTCGTATACACAATAGCTCCTTTTGCCTTTGCATACTGAATAGCAAAACTACCTACACCACCAGAGCCAGCATGAATTAGGATCCTATCATTTTCCTTAAGACCAACACGCTCTAAAGCTTGGATTGCAGTGAGTCCAACTAATGGTAAACCAGCAGCTTTTTCAAAAGAGACATTATCTGGTTTTTTAGCAACCAAGTCACTATTAACCGCTACAAATTCTGCTACTGTCCCCATTTGTTCTTGTGGGACTCTAGAATAGACTTCATCTCCAATTTCAAAATTATTTACATCTGCACCTTTTTCAACAACTACGCCACTCACGTCAAAACCGATTGTACAAGGTAAGTTTAAAGCAATCATATCTTTCAATTGACCCTCCACTATTTTGTAATCTATGGGGTTTAATCCTGCTGCTTTAACTTCAACTAAAATATCATTCGCCTTTACGGCTGGTTTTTTGATTTTATTGATGGATAATCCATCTTTTATTTCATCATATTTTACTATTTGTAAGGCTTTCATATCTAGTGCTTTTTATTTGGATTATTTATTATCAGTAATTTAAGGATTATTTCTGTCATTTTGTTTTTCTGAAAGAATATCGACCCAATTGTTTAAACTATCTTTTAAAAACATAAGGTTTACTAACTTTACATTATCTGCCCGCAGAGCGTTAAGCAGTTTTTCTGGAGTTGGAATGGCATTTACCTTTAACTTACTTACGACATTTAAAATGCAAAATGGCATAATCAATAATCTTAAAGAAAAACTTTCCGCATAAAACCATTTGATAACAAATTTTAAGAACAGATGCTCAACGAGTTGTGTTATTTTAGCATTTGTTTTTTAATGTAATGCTATGAAAAAAGAAATACACGAAAAATTTATGCTGAAAGCCATTAGTTGGGCAAAAAAAGGAAAGAACACCGGAGGAGGAGCCTTTGGCGCTGTTATCGTGAAAGAGGGTCACATCATTGCCGAAGGTCATAACCAAGTAGGATCTAAAACCGATTGTACCCAGC
>JGI1221J13441_10000726_pt1 | contig 14463 bp, 14 predicted proteins | sample LakVidmifraction_4_FD_13441 | JGI IMG/M metagenome (IMG submission 13441) | reverse complement strand
GTGAAGGAGTGGGAGGAAGCCCACAATAAATAATACAGGATTATTACGGAAATGATGAAAAACACGGGTTTAGACTCAATTAATGTAACGGAAATATAGAAATGGGCATAATATACGGATTTGAAGATAAAGACTGGGTTGATATGTATAAGTTATTTGTACATATCAAGGAGAGAAAGCCGAAGAACTTATTAGAAATTCGTGATTTTTGGTGGGGTCTGCCTAAGCGTACGCCCGAAGATTGTTGTGCTATGTTCTTGCAGCTTGCTGCTGCAGAGGATGTTGACACAAGCAAGTGTTATGACTTGTTAGATAAGATTCATGACATGTATTCTCAATTGAGAAAATAAGAAATATGAAAACCGAAGTTATTTGGCGACCACAAGCAGGAAGGCAAAAGGCGTTGATTGACTGCCCCGTTTATGAAATATTCTATGGCGGTGCAAGGGGTGGTGGAAAGACGGACGGTGTTTTAGGTAAGATGGGGCTTAAAGCTGAGAAATACGGCGCAGCGTTCAATGGGATATTCTTCAGGAAAGAGCTGCCAATGTTGGACGATGCTATCACGCGCAGCCAACAATTATATTCCCCACTAGGTGCACAATGGGTTGGGTATAAGAAAACTTGGCAATTCCCTAATGGTGGTTCATTAAGGTTTAGACCGTTAGAGCGCGACCAAGACGCCGATAAATATCAAGGGCAAAACTTATCTGATGTATGTGTAGAAGAAGTGGGTGGATATGGCGACCGCTCGCCTATTATGAAGTTGCACGGTGCTATTCGTTCTGCTGCTGGTATTCCGACGCAGATGCATTTAACAGGAAACCCGGGGGGCGCGGGCCAAGGCTGGTTAAAGGATAGATTCATAGACCCGCATCCAGAGGGTATGAAGGTTATAACGGAGAAGTTCCCCAACGGATTAGAGCGGTCAAGGGTTTTCATTCCTGCAAAAGTAACTGATAACAAGATATTAATGTTGAATGACCCTAATTATGTGGGCAATCTGTATATGACTGGTTCGGCGGCGTTGGTTCAAGCTTGGTTAAATGGTGACTGGAATGCTGTTGAGGGGGCTTTCTTCGATGGTTTTGATGCTGGCAAGCACATAATAAAACCGTTTAAGATTCCGCATGATTGGCACAAGATACGCGCTTTCGACTGGGGATATAGCGCGCCGTTCTGTGTGTTGTGGATTGCTATCAGTGACGGGCAACCTATTGATACACCAGAAGGATTTATTGCATATCCTAAAGGTTCTGCTATAGTATATCGTGAATGGTACGGAGCGAGTAAGCCTAACACTGGTTTGCGTATGGAAAATAGCGAGATAGCAAAAGGCATAATTGAGCGTGAGAAAGATGAGCGGCTTGATGATATGGTTGCAGACCCTGCAATTTGGGCAGCACTAGGCGGCGTGTCTATTGGTGAGCAAATGATGTCGGAGGGTTGCTTTTTTCGGAGGGCGGATAATAAACGCATTTCGGGATGGCAGCAGGTTAGGCAGAGGCTAAAGGGTGGGGATGGTATACCAATGTTGTATATGTTCAGCACTTGCACGGCGTTATTAAGAACGTTGCCAGCCATGCAGCATGATAAGAAAAAGCCAGAGGATTTAGACACAACATCAGAAGACCATGCAATCGACACCCTAAGATATGGTTTAATGGCAAGGGCTTACGTGATAGAAAGAAAGTTGCCAGAGGCCGAATGGGATAGTAAGATATACATACAAGACGTAATAAAGCAGATGATAGCTAAAGATAAAAAAAAGGGGTTTGAATAATGCCAGAATACGAAAGAGAAGAAGATATAAACGACGGTACTAAGTCGGGTAAGTGGACTCTATGGAGCCAAGAGCTTGAAAATGCAAAGAAATTCCGCGAGAAGTGGGATGCAGAAGTAAAAATATATAACGATATTTACAACAATAACACGGACGGCGCGACGTTTGCGGAGAATAGATATCCGATATTGTGGGCGAATATCCAGACACTAAAGCCGTTGATTTATTCTAACTTGCCACTAGCGGACATAAGGCGTCGATACGCTGGCAAAGATTCGGTTGCAAGGCTATCTTCGATAATGCTTGAGCGTGGCGTTAATTACTTTATGGAACAGGGGTTTGCATCTGTGGCCATATCAAAAGCTCGTGATGATGCTTTAATCTGCGGCTTGGGAGAAGTGAAGATAAGGTTTAAGGCGGACATCGTTAAGCTCGAGAAGAAGAAGAAAGACGAGGAGGTCGCAAGTACTGAAGAGCCACAAGAAGAAGAGGAGCCAGACGAGGAGGTCGCAGGCAAAAATATTGAGTATGACTTTATATCGTATGAAGACTACTTAACATCGCCAGCTAATGATGAATCGCTAATCAGGTGGAAAGCTTACAGGCACAAAAGAAGCCGCGATGAGTTGGTCGAGCAATTCGGCAAGAAGATTGGTGAATCTATCAAGCTCACGGAAAGTATAAGAGAAGATGAGGCAAGCGCGCAAAAGGACGCTAACGAACACCAGACGTTTAAGCGTGCGGAGATTTGGGAGATTTGGCATAAAGACGAAAAGAAGGTTATATTTTGGAGTCACGGATACAATGAAGGCTTATTGAGCGAGCAAGACGACGTTTATAATCTGAGCACGTTCTTCCCATCGCCGCCATCTTTAAATTTGGGGCGCATTAACGGCACAATATTACCAGTGCCACCTTATAGAATGTACAAAGCGCAGGCTAAGGAGCTTAATATAGTTACTGACAGGATAACAAGCATAGTTGAGCAGATAAAAGCAGGTGGATTATATAACCAAATATTAGGTGCTAGCGCTGTAGATTCATTACAAAACAATGGTGACGGTGTTTATACACCAGTAGCTTTTGACCCTAATGTTAATATATCTAATTTGATTTACACAAAAGACCTCTCGCAGCTTGCTAATGTGTTATCGGCTTTACGTACGCACAAGATAGAGATTATCGAGGAAATACGGGACATTACAGGGATATCCGATATCGTTAGAGGAACATCAAAAGCAAGTGAAACTGCAACGGCGCAGAGGCTTAAGGGCAACTTTGCGGTTAGTCGTATGCAAACACAGCAGCAAGCAATGTCAGAATTCATAAGGGATTTAATTAGAATCACTGGTGAGTTGTTGGCGGAGAATTGGAGCGGCGAGGAGTTGGCGGCTATATCAGGAATTACGGTACTTAAACAAGCTGATATGGATGCAAAGATGGCTGAATTAACAATGACACAACAGTTAAGCCCTGAAGAATTGCAACAAGCTGTTAAGATGATGAAGGCGGAGCAAGATAGAACGATAAAGCTAGAGGGCGCAGCCACTGACGTTATGTTAAAAGAGGTCGAGGACTTATTAAGAGATGATAAATTGCGTTGCTATGCGATTGATATTGAATCAGAGATGACCGCCGCAATTGATGCTGAGCAGGTTAAGAGAGACCGTGTCGAGTTTATGAATACTATATCGTTGTTTATCCAGCAGAACATACCTTTGGTACAAGCTGGGTTGCTTCCTATGGATGTATTCAAAGCGATGATGGGATTTGTCGCAAGGCCGTTTAAGGTTGGGCGTGACATTGAGGAGGCTATGGAGTTGATAGGCGAAACATCAGAAGAAGATAATGCCGAATCAGAAGAGCCAAGTGCTGACATGATAGACGCACAACTTAAAGAGCGCGAGCTTGATATCAAAGAAAAGAAGGTTGACGGTGGCTTTAAGATTGAAGAGGCGAAGCTTCAATTAAGTTCGGCAGAGCAGGAGAACGACCGCCAATCTGAATTTACACTTGAGCAATTAAGGCGGTTAGCTAAACAAAGCGGGGAGGCTGTATGATTTTACGAATGACACCAGAGGACGAATATAATTTGTTTTTGGGCAAATGTAAGAAGGAAAAGAAAGAGCCAACTAAGGAGCTATTTATACAGTGGCAAGACATGGTTAAAGCAAGGGATGAATTCTTAAGGAGTGAGTCTTACAAGGCTTACGAGAAGGAGCGCATCAGAAGGCAACAACGCACAGTTTCGCAAACAATCCAAGAAGATGGCGCGGTAATTAGCCCGATAGATGACAAGGCCTACGTCAGCAAACACGCTTGGGATGACCATAAGAGAGCTAACGACTTATTCGAAGTTGGCAATGAAAACGCCAACAAGCGCAAGAAAAAGAACGAAGAATAAATAATGTTGCGTTTACAATAGCTTGGTGTTATATTTAATTAGTTACTAACTCGAGAGACGGGGTCTTAATGTCGGAAGAACAAGTTGTGATTGAGCAATCAAATCCAACAAACGAAGATAATACAATAGATAACGCCATAAATAAACTTTACGATGACATGAAAGATGTTGTTGTAGAAGAAGCACAAGAAGAGGCTGTGGAATCGGATGACGTGTCGGAGGGTGAAGAAGAGAGCCCAGACAGTGAAGATGTTGTATTTTCATTTCCCGAGAACATGCCAAAAGAATTACGTGATAAACTGTCCGAGTATGACGAAGATATCCAGAAAGCAAACGTAGATATCTTCAAGAAGATGCAAGGAAGCTTCACAAAGAAAAACCAAGAATTCGCAGAGCGGAAGAAGTTTGCGGATAACGTGGCTAAAGAATTCGAGAATAGCGGCTTGAATGTCAATACTACCGAGGGTCAACAAAAGATAATCGGTAATTATATTGCATTCGAGAAGTTAATTGCACAAAATCCAAAGGCGGCTGTAAAGCAACTGATGGAATATGCGCGAATAAAACCTGAAGACATTGGTATTGAAGCTCCTACTGCTAGTAGTGACGACGAATACCTAACTGACGAAGAACTTAACAATCGCAAACAACTTGAAACGTTTCAGCGAAGGATAGACCAGTTAGAGAACGAAGCTAGCAGCAAGAAGAATCAGGAGCAACTCAATGTTGTCGAGAGTTTCATGAATGCAAAGAATGAAGCAGGTGAATTGTTATATCCGCATTTCCTAGCCGTAAAGGACGAGATGGGGCGCATGGCAGATTACGATAAGAGCTTATCAATTAATGATTTATATAAACGAGCCATTCGCATGGATGACGATTTATATAATAAAACCTTAGAAGCTGAGAGGGCTAAATACCTTCGAGACACTGAGGCGAAGCGCAAGGTTGATGTGGAAAAGGCCAAGAAGATGAACGGACAAAGTTTAAAAGCTGGCTCTCCGAAGACGCGCATTAATGATGTAGACGCTTTGTTTGATAAAATAGCGACGGAGGCAGGCTACTCTTAACTTCGTGGACGTTTTTTTAATCATAAGGAATTAAAAAAATGCCTAATCCTAATATCAGTCAATTGCTTTCTACTACAATGGAAGCGCAAAAAGGTGATGTTGTAGACAATATTGCTGAAAATAACATCATATTCTTTAAACTTAAAGAGCGTGGTCGCATTCTTAAACAGAGCGGCGGTGCTTTATTCCGTGAAACGCTTTTGTACGCTGAAAATACTACTATTCGCGCGCAGGGGGCTTATGACACTTACGACACTACTCCACAAGACGTAATCACATCAGCAGATTTTAACCAGAAAATTGTTACTGGTACTGTCACGATGACCGATTTGGAAAGCTTGCAGAACAAAGGCAAGGAACAAATCATTTCATTGCTAAAAGCTAAGATGGAAGCGCTTAAAACATCGTTTGATAATAAATTCGGTGACTATTCTTATGCAGATGGTACTGGTTCTAGTGGTAATGAAATCGGCGGCTTAGCTTTGCTAGTGGCTGATGACCCTACAACTGGAACTGTTGGTGGCATTAACCGCGCTACTGCTGGCAACACATTCTGGAGAAACCAGTTATATGATTTCTCTGTTGAGTCAGTAACGGCAAGCGCTACAACTATTACAAATGCAATGAATGTATTGTACAGACGTTGTCAGACTCAAGGTGGACAGATGGTTGACCTTATAACTGCTGGTGATACTTATTTTGGATTCTACGAGAATTCATTACAAGCCATTCAGCGTTTGAATGAAAGCAAGGTTGGTCAGGCTGGTTTTGACTACTTGAAATACAAAAGTGCTGACGTTGTTTTTGATTCTAAAATGACAGCTTCTAAGATGTATTTCTTGAATACTAAATATTTGTCATACAAGTATCTTGGTGATTCAATGATGTCTGTTGGTGAAGCAACTCGCCCACACAATCAAGGCGTTACTATTGTACCTATGACAAGTGTTGGAAATCTAACGATGACTAATGCACGTGTTCATGGTGTAATGATACCGTAATTTATGCCCCCTTATTAAGTTAAGGGGTTTTTAATATAGGAGTAAATAAATGGCTGATTTTAAAATAATTTCTAATCGAGTTATAGCACAACCAATAACCGAAATTTCTACCACTGCACTAGTGGCGCTTGGCACTAGAGTGCGTGCTCTTGATACGGACACAAGCAACTACGGAGAGGGTGGATTTATCTACCTTAAAGGCGTTGCTTCTACTGTTGTTGGCAGTGTAGTAACTATTCTAGAAGATGATTTCTCAACAACTTTGTTGGCGGCTAACGATATAGGGCAGGTTGCGTTTGCTATGAGCGCGAATGTTGCTGGTTCTTTTGGTTGGTACCAAGTTGACGGTAAAGCTATTGGCAAGGTTGCCGCAGGTTTTCTTGATAATGCTAACGTTTACGCAACGGCAACAGCTGGCACAGTTGATGACGCGATTGTGGCAGGCGATAGGGTTAAGAGATGCAAAGGCGCTTCTGCGATTAACGTCCCTACAACTGGTTTAGCTGAGTTTGAGATTAGCTATCCACTCATGGATGATGGTATAGCTGCATAATTAATATGGGGTGGGGGTATTTTATCCCTGCCCTTTTAACTTAAGATGGACGAAAAAATGACAGAGAAAAAAAAGCTAGTGAGGAGCGTAACCCCAGAAACTGAAGTTAGCTACGGTGGATTAAGTGTTGGGTTTTATGATAATCCTAGGACTTTAATAACAGACGGTAAAGAAGTAGTGGAAAACAGATTATACATATCTGTCGATTTAATTGCTAAGAATGACCATATAAAGCGATTGGCTAAAGAAGGGGAAATTGAGCTTTATGAAAAGGCTTACGAGCGTTATTTAAAGGCTGGACTTAATGGCGGAAAGCTTGATACTGAATCAATGCTAGAAGATTCATTAATAGAAAAGAATAAACAACTAGCTGATATTGAAAAGGAATCTTTATCTAAAGATGCTGAGATTGAAGCCTTAAGAAAGCAACTTGTTAAGCAGCAAGAAGCGGTGAAAAGAAATATAAAAGCAGAGTAAGTAAATGACACTTTTAAGCATATGCCAAGACATCGCAAGGAATAGCCGCGTGAAAGTACCAAGTACCATTATTGGTAATACGGAGCTTGAGGCTGTATCGTTGCTTCAAGCAATTACTGAGACGGTTGCGGATTTGCTTAAAAGAATAGACTGGCAGGAATTGCAGGCGGAGGCAACTATAACAACGGTTGCCTCAACTGCTGGTTATGATTTGCCTACTAATTTTGACCGCATAACAAACGAAACGGCTTGGAATGTTACACGTAAATTGCCAATGTTAGGCACTACATCCGCTAAGGAATGGCAGAACTTAAAGAATGCAACGGAAAACGGTAGCACTACAGTTGATTTCTACAGAATAAGAGGCAGCCAGATATTAGTTTATCCGACTCCTAGTAGTGTAGAATCCTTGATTTATGAATACACACAGAACACGCCAGTTGAGTCATCGGGCGGAACGGCAAAGGCGGGCTGGACTGTAGACACTGATGTGCCAAGGATAGACGCCTTTCTAGTTGAGTTGGGCGCAAGATGGAGATTTAAAAGACTGCTTGGCAAGCCGTATCAAGAAGATTTGGCGCAATTTAACGAGACCGCGCTTTTGAAATCAGGTAGTGACGGCGGCAGAAGAACAATAACCCCTAGAGTTAGGGTTTCAAACGGCATGAAGTGGGCATATCCTGAAACAGTAGCGGCGCCATTATGACAAGAATAATAAGTTTAGGAGCGGAAAGACAAGGCTCATCGGTTGCGGTGGTTGCTCCCTCGCCTCATGGTGGTTGGAACACTCGCGATGCTGAGAGTGCAATGGCTATTGAAGATGCTGTAATCTTAGATAACTTTATCCCTTCGGTTGGCAAGGTGTCGAGCCGTTGGGGGTATACATCTTCGGCAACTGGCGCAATTGGCGATGTGGAAACGTTGTTGTCTTATAGGGCTGGTACTGTAAGCGCATTAATATCGGCTAGTGGAAGCACTGTATATAGTGGAGCCAGTGGGGCTTTAGTTACTTTGGGAACTGGTTTTACTAGTGCTCGTTGGGAGGGTGTAAACTTTAACGCAAATCTATTGATGGTTAATGGCGTTGATACACCGCAAAAGTTTGACGGGACGACGCTTTCTGCAATGACGATAACAGGTTCAGGGCTAACTCCTTCGACATTAGCAGGTGTATCGGTATTCAAGAACTTTATATTTTACTGGGATGACCACACTCAGGACTTTTGGTATGGCGCATTGAATGCAATAGAGGGCGCGTTTACTAAATTTCCATTATCAAGGGTGGGTACTTTCGGCGGTAACTTAGTAAAGTGCGAGACGTGGAACGTAGACGGCGGCGATGGCGTTGATGACTTGGCAGTGTTCTTTATGTCGAGCGGCGATACTATTGTTTACAAAGGTACTGACCCAGGCACTGCGGCAACGTGGGCTTTAGTTGGTGTTTATAAGATAGGTGCACCAATACACCAAAGGGCAATACGTAAAATAGCTAGTGATTTGATGATTGTTATCAATGGCGACTTTGTATTATTCAGCGAGATTTTTAGAAAGGGCGGGCTTGTTGGTGACAGCACTAAACTCTCTGGTGCAATAGGTATTGCAGCACGTAATTATAGCGCCAATTTTGGATGGCAAACGTTAGAATATCAGAGAGGCCAGTTGATAATTATTAATGTGCCGATTTCTACAAACACACAGTATCATCAATATATATTAAATACGGTAACTGGTGCGGCTGCAAGATTCACTGGAATAAATGCCCGCTGTTGGGCTGTGCATGATGGTTTATTATACTTCGGCGGCAATACTAAGATATTCTTGGCAGATAGTGGATTTAAAGACGAAACTATAGCAATTCGAGTGGATGCGCAGCAGGCATATTCTACGTTAGGCGTTCAATCAGTAAAGAGTATCAATACAATTGACCCTGTGCATATGGCTGACGGTAGTGTAACTGTTGTTGTTGACATGGGGTATGATTTTGGGCGTAGCACTTTATCACAAACTATATCATCAGCTAGCACGGGCACGCCTTGGGGTTCGCCTTGGGGTTCGCCTTGGAGCGCGGAGGCAATCACAAGAACAGAAAGCTACATGTCGAGCGGGCAGGGAACATATGTTAGCCCTCGGCTGAAATCTTCGCTATTAGGCCAGCAACTTTCGTGGTACAGTACATATTATAATTTTAACGTAAATGCAATATAGGTAGATTATGAGAGCATTAAATTTTTTAGTTGGCGGCGACCAGAAGACAGCGAATATATCAAGTGGTGCTGACTTAGCAAAGCAACAAGAATTAATAAATAGATTTAATATTAATTCCGCATTCGGTAGTAGGACGTTTACAAAAGATGCTTCGGGCAGGGAAGTTTTAAATATCAATGAAACCCCTTTCCAGATGCAGACGAGAGCGGCGCAAGAAGGATTAGCGACATCGTTTTTATCTAGTCTATCGGGCGGTGATTCAAGATTCGGTACAGAGGCGAAACGCATCGGTGACTTAACGTTTGAACGTGGCATGAGTAGATTGCAACCTACACTTGACGCAAGAAGACGCGCGACCGAAACCCAGTTAGCAACGCAAGGACTACCACAAGGCAGCGAAGCGCAAAGAAGTGCAATTGATGAGCTAGGAAGGAATGAAAACGATTTATTAAGCTCGTTGGCGCAAACATCAGAACTGGCGGCAGGTGATGAGCAAAGTAGATTAAGAGGCTTAGCTTCTAGCGAGGCGGCTGGCTTCTTTGGTAGCCAATTTGGCGGCTTAAATATGGATTCGTTTAATGATGTAAATCAAATTGATAGAGCGGGCATTATAGGGGCGGCAGATACACGCAACCTAGAGAGGTCGAAGATGGAAGCAGCGAGGAGAGAGCAACGCCGCAAGAATGCCATAGATTTGGGTACTAAAGCAATTAGCGCGTTCACTGGCGCACCAACACCAGCATAATAGGAGTTTTTACATGAGAGAAGCAATAGAGAGAGCAGCCGCAAATAACGCGCTAAGGCAAAAGAAGCTAGATGAGTTTTCAGCACCTTCGGGGCGGAGTGGCGACCCAGGCGATATTGTGGGCGCGTTGGCTGGATTATTCCGACAAGGCGATATTAACCGCGAGAATGAGAGACTAGCACCTCAGATGCAAGAGTTTGGGAGGCAAGACCGTGTCGCATTAGCGCAGCAGGTCGGCGGCGGTGCGACTGCTGATTCGTTTAGCCTTCCTCAGTTACAGGCAATTAGAGCTGACCAACTAAAAGAAGAATCAAAACAAAGAAACACTGATTCTGACGGCTTAACGCTATTTCAACAAGAATCGATGGATATGCGCAGGGAGGCGGCAGACTTAAAACAACAAGATGTAGAGCTTAGAAGGCAAGAAGCCAAAGATAAAAAGATAGATATCAACACACAAGCTTTGTCCAATAGGATAGATAAATCAGGCGCATTAGATTTAGTTAATGCGTTTAAAAATCTTGATGCACTAGTCCCACAAGATGAAGACGCAGATATACCCGGCTTCGGAGCAACTGGGCTGTTACCAAATTTTGCCACATCACGAGCAGGCCAAGATATTCGTCAAGAAGTACAGACACTAAAGAACGTAATATTAAAGGCTCGCTCTGGTGGAGCGGTAACACCGCAAGAGGCGGAAAGGCTACTGAAAGAGATAGGAGATGCGTCAGGGTTTACTGACCGTCAATTAAGGCGTGGTTTAAATAATGCCAAAAAGATAATTCAAGAATCTACAGATAATATATTTGCGGGGTTTGATGAGGATACTGTCAATACGTACACGCAGCGGGGCGGATTATCTAGGAACACATTCGCGAAACCGATAGCTGCTAAACCTACGGCAGCACCAGCTGCTAATCCTACGGCAGCACCAGACGTTGGCAACAAAATGTTACTAGGATATTAATAATGGCAGACCTTGCAGAGATAAAGCGCAACGCTATAAAAATGTCACAAGATGAGATACCAGTTGACGAAATCACTAACTACATTTCTAGTCAAGGTGTGACTGTGGAGGATGTACGTAATCTTAAAGATTGGAAATTAACACCTGCGCAGGAGGCTGCACCCACGCAAGAGGCCGCGCCTGCACAAGCCGCAGCACCTGCACAAACCGCAACAAACCTTGCAGAGATAAAGCGCAACGCTATAAAGATGTCTGAGGAACAAGCGCCAGTTACAGAAATTACTGACTACATTTCTAGCCAAGGCGCTACAGTTGAAGACGTGCGGAATCTTAAGGATTGGAAATTAACACCCGATGAAGAAAAGCAAGCTATGACGGCTGCGACTGAGGCGGAGATAGTAAATTCCAGAGCTGAAAATAAAGCGGAAGTAAGTAATTTTGGCTCTGGTGTTATGGAGGGATTGCAAGAAGTAGTAAGGGGCGGTGTTCAAACTGGCGCGGATGTTGCGGCTGGATTATTCCCAGATAACAAGGCGATACAGGATTTTCAGCAGCTAGTGCCAGAAGCTATTGATAGAGGCAGACAGCGATTTGAAGCGCAGACCGACGGAGCTATATCGGGGAAAGTTGGCAGATTCGTGGGAGAGGCTGCACCTTTTGTAGCGGCTATTCCAGCAGGGGCGGCAACATTAACTGGACGGGCTGGACTATCAGCGTTGGGCGGCGCGGTTGCAATGGGAACGGCTGCAACAACAGAGCAACTAACACCAGAGCAAGCCTTGTCCAATAGGGCGGTAAATACAGCGATTGGCGGTGCGGTGGGTGCTGCTGTACCAGTTGCATTAACTGGAGTAAATAAGTTTGTTACTAGTGGCGGTGTGGGCATGGTAACGGCAAAAGCCGCAAGCAATGTGCAACGCATGGCAAGTAAAATTGCAAACGTATCTCCTACTGCGACGGCGGCGTTTGAAAAGCTTAATATCCCGCAGAATCTAGCGGCTGTTAGTGATTCGCCTGCTGTTAAGCTGTACGATAGATGGATAAGTAAATTTCCGGGTAGCGCGGGAGTTATGCAAAAGAATACCGATGAAATTCTCGAAGCAATAGAGGGGAATATCAAGAAAATCGGCGGTGATAGCCCTGCAACGAGGCAAGAAGCTGGAGCGGTTATACAAAAGGGAGTATTTGATTTTACAAGCCGCGTAAAAAAATCGAGTGAGTTCTTATATGACCGCGTAGATAGGAAAATCCCCACTAATACTCGAGTGCCTGCATCAAACACGCTCTCGTTATTGAATGACCCGCAATTCCAATCAGATATCTTTGGAAAAGAGGCAAACGCAATAATAACCCATTTAAATAAAAGTGCTTCTACAATGAAGGGGGCTGTAACTGGAGTGACTCAAGGGCAAGCTGGGACGATTCCTTATTCAGAACTTAGGCAAGTGCGAACCTTGGTCGGCAGAAAGTTATCAAACACGCTTTTAATAGGCGGAGAGGATGAGGCTGCATTAAAAAGATTATATGGCCAGTTATCCGAAGATATGAAATCAGCAGCGACAAACGCAGGAGCTTCGAAAGAGTTTGATAACGCTACTACATTTTATAAAAACCACATCCAAGGAATAGAGAAGCAATTACAGCAAATAGCAAACAAAGCCTCGCCAGAGGACGCATATCGCGCTGCAATCTCTGGGACTAAAGAGGGTGGAACAAAAATAAACCAAGTAATGAAAAGCTTAGCATTGCCAGAGCGTGAAATTGTTAGAGGCACAATATTGCATAATCTAGGCAAAGCAACCGCAGGACAACAAGACGGTGCGGGAACTTTATTTAGCACGCAAACGTTTCTGACAAACTGGAATAAGATTGCACCAGAGGCAAAAAAAGCGTTATTTGGCGCAGATACTGAAACACGAATAGCGATAGATACTATTGCAACTGTAGCCTCAAGATTAAAAGGCGTCGAAAGATTTGGAAACCCATCAGGAACAGCGCAACAAATGACGATGGGTTTTTTATTAGCTAGTTCCATGACGATGCCACTAAGGGTTGGAGGCGCATTACTTGGAGCCAATTCGTCAGCGAGATTACTAACTAATCCTAGGTTTGTTAAGTGGTTAGGTAAGAATGTAAATAAGAACTTAAGCCCTCAATCGTTAAATAAAGCCTTAAAAGAATTAAAGAGCGTTGCAATAAAGGAGAAAATCATCAATGATGACATAGCTCAATATGTTGCAACANTCGGATTAATAGGAATAAACCATGATTGAAGGCTTTTTAACATTTGTTTTATTGTCACTACTAATAATTATTATAGATAGGTAAATAATGGCTAACGGCGTAAGAAACGGAACAGGCGGCTTTGTGCGCCCTTATGATTTTACTGATGACGCGGCAAACAGTATTGCTATAACAGCGAGTCGCTTCGATGAGGAGTTGGACGGCATTGCCGCGGAGATTACAAATTCCGTAGCGGCTGACGGTCAAACTACAATGACTGGCGCGCTTAAGATGGGAGCCTTTAAGGTTACCAATGTTGCTGCCGCTGCGGCCTTGATTGATGCGCCCAACGCTAAGCAGATTTCAGATAACGCTTTCGGATATCTAGGGAATACAGCAGGAACATCAGCAGCTTACACCTTGACGCCATCGCCTGCTGTTTCTGCGTACGTGACAGGACAAGAGTTCTCATTCACTACAAACGCGGCGACAAGAGTTCTCATTCACTACAAACGCGGCTAATACAGGAACGACCACGCTAACTATTAGTGGTTTAACCGCTAAGAACATAAAGAAGCTTAATTCTAGCGGCGCAAAAGTAGCGGTTGCGGCTGGTGATATGAAAAGCGGCATTTCATACAAAGTGAGGTATGACGGCACTGACATGTTACTAACCGATATGGCGTTGATACACATCGCGGCTGCAAGCGACACTGTCTCTGGTATAGTTGAGTTGGCCACGACTGGGGAAACAACAACAGGAACGGACACAACTAGAGTAGCGCCAATTTCTATTATGAAGTATCATGAAGGCATGATAAAAGCTTGGGTTAATTTTAACGGAACAGGAACGGTTGCGGTACGTGATAGTTATAACGTTTCAAGTATAACCGATGGTGGTGTAGGAACTTACACAGTAAACTTTACTAATGGATTTTCTTCTACGAACTATGCGCTAGTTGGTTTTATTCGAGATACTGAAGATATCGCGCCGGGTGGATTTCTAACGGCGTCATCTTCGCAAGGTAAATCAAC
>JGI1221J13441_10000725_pt1 | contig 14466 bp, 14 predicted proteins | sample LakVidmifraction_4_FD_13441 | JGI IMG/M metagenome (IMG submission 13441) | reverse complement strand
TATACAAGATAAAAACAATGCTCTTGCAGCAGAATATAATACTAATGGATACTTCCCATTTGTATTATTGCTAAACAGCGAAGGTGAAGTCCTTAATAAATTAGGTTATAAAAACATATTGCCAAATGATTACATAACTGCCATATATGCGAAGTAAACTAACGATTTTGGTTGTTTTAATAAGTTTTGCTGCTCAAGCTCAGGATATTTTTAAAAGAGAGTTGGGCTTAATGGGGAGCAACTTTGATATTACCGTTATAGCTGATTCAAAAAAAGAAGCAGAAAATTACATAGACTTAGCCGTTGTAGAGATGCAACGCATCGAAGAATTGATATCCTCCTGGAAATCTACCTCTCAAACGTCTGCTATAAACCGTAATGCTGGTCTTAAGCCGGTTCAAGTCGATAATGAATTGTTTCAGCTTATCAAACGGTCCATTGCCATTTCAAGAATAACCGACGGTGCTTTCGATATCAGTTTTGCGGCCATAGATAAAATATGGGCATTTAATGGTAAAAAAACAAAAGTACCAGATAAAGCTTTGATCTCTTCCTCCGTAAATGCTATTGGATACAAGAATATTAAACTAGATGAAAAAAATTCAACTGTTTTCTTAATTCAAAAGGGAATGAAAATCGGCTTCGGCGCTATTGGCAAAGGCTATTTAGCAGATAAAGCTAAAAGCCTACTGATGGAAAAAGGAGTGTCTGGAGGAATAATAAATGCCTCTGGAGATATGAATGCCTGGGGGCTTCAACCTAAGGGTAAACCCTGGAAAGTTGCAATTACCAACCCTATGGATAAGTCTAAGAACTATGGATTATTCGACCTAAAAAATAATGCCGTTGTCACTTCTGGCAATTACGAAAAATTTCTGCTCATCGATGGGGAGCGCTATGCCCATATTATTGATCCTCGAACAGGGATGCCCACAAAAGGTATATTGAGTGTTACTGTTTTTGCTCCAAAAGCAGAATTAGCTGACGCTCTAGCAACCTCCATTTTCGTAATGGGTAGCGAAGTAGGATTAAATATGATTAATCAACTTCCCGATGTGGAAGCCATTATTGTAAAAAATGACGGAAGCCTCGCCACGTCAACACATATAAATATTACAACACCATGATTAAAACACTCACAAAATTGACGCTCATAAGTTTCTTCTTTATGTCTTGTGTAGCCGTAAAAGAATACGAAAAAATCAATATCAACGATCCTGATATGCGATTATCAGAGCGAGATTTAGATAAGTATAAATCAACCTTTCAATCCTACCGCGAAGCAGCAGCTGGAGCAAATGGAGGTAAAACAGGCGGCGGTTGCGGCTGTAATTAAAATAAATATGAAGAAAAACATAGCTTTTTATAGCATCGTCTTACTACTTGTTTCAGGACATATAATGGCACAAGAAGAAGAACCCACTGAGTATAAAAAACGAGTACTAGAGTCGGTAGAAGTCAACTTATTGTCCAGTTATTATACTCAGGATGGCGAAAATGCTGCTGTTACAGGAGGTCGAGGCACAGAAGAATTAACTGATATTGCCCCATCCATTAACATATCTATTCCTCTAAACGATGATGATGTTTTGACTGTAGATGCAACCGTTTCTGCATATACTTCTGCCTCTTCTAGTAATATTGATCCTTTTGATGGTCCACAACCTGCAGACCCATTTGTGGCATCATCGGGAGCGTCGGAACAAGATACTTGGTTTGGTTTAACCGCCAATTATGCACATTCATCAGACGACCGGAATACCATCATCAGTGGAAATGTTTCTTTTGCCAATGAATACGACTACAGCTCGATTGGTTTTGGAGGGAGTATCACCAAACTATTCAACGAAAAAAACACTGAATTACAACTTAATGTCAACGCTTTTTTTGATTCATGGAGACCGCAATATCCTATTGAATTTAGAGAAGGTTTCAATTTATCTGATTATTCCTTTAGTGGAAATCCAAATTTCTCAAATAATTATACACAATTTCAAGATGAGAGTAGGAACTCTTATAGTATTGGAGTAAGTCTTTCACAAATTCTTTCAAAATCTATTCAAACGTCTTTTATAGGAGATGTAGTTCTTCAAAACGGCTTGCTATCTACACCGCATCAACGTGTCTATTTTGGAGATTTTGAAGATACAATGGTCGAGAACTTTACTTTAGGAAACGACATTGAGCGTTTACCAGATACACGTACAAAAATAGCCTTGGGTAACCGTACTAATTTTTACTTGAATCAAAATTTCATTCTAAGAACGTATTATCGTTTTTACACAGATGATTGGGGAATAGATTCACATACCTTTAAAGCAGAATTACCTATAAAACTAGGATTGAATTATACGTTTTATCCTATGTACCGTTACTATACACAAACCGCAGCAAACGATTTTGGAGAATACAATACTATAGTTTCAACACAAGAATTTTATACTTCAGATTATGACTTGGCAGAATATGATGCCCATCAATATGGCATAGGCTTTAAGTACTATGATCCTTTAAATAAATTAAACATTGGTGGTTTTGGTTTGAAAAGCATAAATTTAGAATACAATTATTACGAGCGGACTACTCAGAATTTTAATGCAAACATTACGTCACTCAGTTTTAATTTCGTGGCAAACTAGTATTCTTAAATGATCGAATTTGATTGATTTTTAAATTGTTTTAAATGAAAGTTTTAATTACCGGTATTGCAGGTTTTATCGGCTCGCATATGGCAGAATACCTTAATAAAAAAGGGTACGAAGTTGATGGTGTGGATAACTTCAACCCTTACTATTCTGTTAAGCTGAAAAAGATTAATGCGGATAATCTTATTAAAAAAGGGATTTCCGTTATCGAAGGCGATTTAAGAAACGACACCTTGTATGACAGACTAGAAAAAGATTATCAATTCATTATTCATTTTGCTGCACAACCTGGGATTTCTGCAACGAGCAGTTTTGATAGTTATCTAACTAATAACGTGGTTGCGACTCAGAAGCTCATTGAGTTTACGAAAAAACAAAAGTCTTTCATTCAATTCATAAATATCTCGACCTCATCCGTTTATGGAGATTATGCCACTAAAAGTGAAAAGGCAGTTCCTCAACCAACTTCATACTATGGCGTTACCAAACTCGCGGCAGAACAGCTTGTTCTTGCTGAAGCCAGAAAAAAAGAATTTAGAGCCTGTTCATTGCGCTTGTATTCAGTATATGGCCCAAGAGAACGACCCGACAAGCTATACACCAAGCTTATTAAAGCTAGTTTAAACAATACTCAATTTCCTCTTTTTGAGGGGAGTAAACAACATAAACGAAGTTTTACTTATGTTGAAGACATTGTTAATGGCATTTATTTATGCTTGAAAAAACAAAAAATAACCAATTTGGAAATTATAAACATAGGCCATCACAAACAGGAAACTACAGAGCAAGGCATCTTATACGTAGAAAAATTATTAAAAAAACATATTTCAATTGAATTAAAGCCAGCTCGGGAATCTGACCAAAAAGAAACCGTTGCGAATATTACTAAAGCACGAAATTTATTCGGCTATAACCCTAAAACCAATCTAGAAAAAGGTATTCAACACCAGATCGATTGGTTTAAAACGACCATTAAAGACCATGGAGAATTTTAAATTAACCATTATTGTTCCCCGTTTATAATGAAGCTGAAAATTTGCATAGACTTGCTGATGTATTTAGGGCCTATTTTAAGCAGTCAAATCATAAAATGAAACTGCTGTTTGTAAATGATGGTTCTAAAGATGAAAGCTTGAACATCATGAAACAATTATGTGAAGAAAACCCTTGTTTTCAATACCTCAACTTCAATAAAAATTATGGATTAAGTACTGCTATAAAAGCAGGATTCGATCACGTGACCACAGAGTTAACCGGATATATCGATGCGGATTTACAAACTCACCCAGAAGACTTCGACCTTCTTTTAGAACATGCCCAGGAGTATGATTTGGTAACAGGAAATAGATCTAAAAACAGAAAAGATAATATGGTCAAAAATTTGAGTTCAACTATAGCAAATGGAATAAGGCGCCTATTTACTCAAGATGGAATGGACGATACAGGTTGTCCTTTAAAAATCATAAAAACAAGTTATGCTCAAAACATTCCAATGTTCAAAGGTTTACATCGGTTTTTACCTGCTATGATTTTACTTCAAAATGGAACGATAAAACAAGTAGATGTGAGGCATTTTCCCAGAATAGCTGGAACAGCAAATTTTGGTTTAATCAATCGACTTGTAGGACCCTTAACGGATTGTTTTGCATATCTGTGGATGAAGAAAAAATATATCAATTACAAGATAGTCTAAATCATGCTAAGTTCATCAATCGTGATTTATGCCATTGGTTTTACAGCGCAGTTCCTTTTTTCCAGTAGAACCTTTTATCAATGGTTGAGTTCAGAAAAACAAAANAAAGTNATTGCCCCGCGTTTTTTTTGGCAAATAAGTTTATTGGCTTCTTTTCTGTTGTTCGTCTACGGCTATCTAAGAAATGATTTTTCTATTATGTTAGGTCAAAGTCTAACTTATTTTATTTATATCCGAAATATTCAACTTCAAAATCAGTGGCATAAATTCCCAGTAGTGTCTAGGATTTTCTTGCTGCTTTTTCCTTTAGTCGTTGTAATTTACTATTATAACAATAACACCTTTGATATTAATAATCTATTGGTAGACAATGGCTTTTCAAACCAACTCTTATGGCTTGGGATTGTAAGTCAACTTATTTTCACCTTTCGTTTTATTTATCAATGGTTTTATTCTGAACGTTTAAAATTATCGAAGTTACCCAGCGGGTTTTGGATTCTAAGTTTACTGGGGTCTTTACTTATTTTGGTTTACGGAATTTTAAGAAGCGATCCTGTTTTGATAGTAGGTCATAGCTTTGGAATTATCATTTACATTAGAAACCTTTATCTTTTAAAACGGGAACATGCTTAAACTTATTTATAAATATCCTGTCATCACTCTCATCATAGTATGTGTGATTTTATTTTTCTTCAACTTGGGCGTACTTCCAGTCAGTATTATGGAAGCGAGAAACTTTAATGTTGCCAGAGAAATGCTTACTGAAAATAATTGGTTATTGACGACCATGAATGCTATACCTCGTTATGAAAAGCCGCCCTTTCCTGCATGGTTTACTACCATGTTTAGCCAATTTGACATTAAATCGGTTTTTCTATATCGATTGCCCACGAGTATCGTAGCAACTTTAGGAGTTCTCTTTAGCTACTACCTCTTTAAAAGTTTAGCAAAAACCAAAAAGATAGCCCTTATTGCCTCATTGGTTCTTTCCACCTCCTTCTACTATATCGCTATTCGGTTTGAAGCACCTTCCGATACCTACACTCATGCATTTATGATTGCAGGCTTACTCTTTATGACTAAAGCCATTCAATCTTCAACCAAAAGTCTACTTTATAGTGGCCTTGCGATTTTAGGCATAGGCATTTCAGTATTATCCAAAGGCCCCGTTAGTTTATATGCGGTCTTTCTCCCTTTTATAATTGCTTACTTTATCGCTTATTCCTCTTCAAGAAAAGCGATCATAATTAGCATTTCGACTTTACTCTTAGGTATTGCCTTGGGAGCTACATGGTATTTATATGTTGAATTTTTAAACCCTAAAGTTTTTAACCAAATTGCCAATGAAGAAACCTCCAACTGGTCGAGTTATAATGTTAGACCCTTTTATTATTATTGGAGCTTTTTCATTCAATCGGGAATATGGACTGTTCCTGCACTTATTAGTTTAGCTTATCCTTATTTTAAATCTAAAGTGGATAACAAAAAACTATATAAGTTCAGTTGGCTTTGGACTGTTCTAGCAGTAGTTTTATTATCGATTATTCCAGAAAAGAAATCTCGATATTTAGTTCCCGTATTAATTCCTTTAGCCTTGAATCTAGCTCAAGTTTTACTTTATCAGTTTAGAACTAAAAAATTGGATATCGTGAGCAGAATTGCTATGAAATTCCACTATGTTTTAATTTTCTGTATTGGAATTTCGGTGGTTGCCATTCCCTTGATTATAGAAGTCAGAACGACTTCATTTTGGGTTTGGTATTATACTTTAGTCGCCTTGATGTTTGCTATTTCAGCAGTCATCTTTTTTAACTACAGCCCTCTAAAAAATAAGATGCTTTTTATTTCAAATATTCTTTTAATAATGGTGGTGACAAGTGTGGGAATGAAGGGCATCCAGTTTCTAAAACAAAATGATCAGTATAGCACCTTAGAGACTGAAGAGCTTCAAACTGAATTTCTCTATTATTATAAATCGATTCAGCCTGAGGTGATTTGGGGTTCTAATAGAGTTTCACAACAACTTGATTTTAAGAGCTTCAGGTCACAATATAACGTTCAGGTGATTGTGGAAAATGGGTATGTGGAAGAATTCAAACAACAAATTCCCTCGGAATATGAGATTAAATCGGTAAAAGCTTACGACAGGAATTACTTTAAGGGTGCTGATAACCGAAGGCATGATGGACGAAAAGTATTTTACTTATACACCTTAAAACGAAAGAATTAGCGTAAAATGGTCTCAGTTCGGTCTGGTCCCACAGAAACTATGCTTATTTTAACCCCAACACTCTCTTCGATAAAGGCCACATAATCTTTCAAGGTTTGTGGTAATTTTTCGAAATTATCTCCAGATGAAATATCCTCTTGCCATCCTTTAAATGACTTATAGATAGGAGTCACATTTTCTGGCTCTATATTGAAAGGCAAGTGTGAAATTTCTTTTCCTTTGTAATTATAAGCAGTACAGACTTTTAAGGTTTTAAAACCACTTAAAACATCAGCCTTCATCATAATAAGCTCAGTCACACCATTGACTTGAACAGCATATTTCAAGGCTACAAGATCTAACCAACCGCAACGTCTTGGCCTACCTGTTGTAGCTCCAAATTCGTTTCCAACTTTGGCCATTCTAGCACCATCAGCATCAAAAACTTCGGTAGGGAAAGGACCACTTCCTACCCGTGTAGTATAGGCTTTAAAAATTCCATATACGTCCTTAATTTTATTAGGCGCAATACCCAAACCTGTACATGCTCCAGCAGCAGTTGTGTTGGATGAAGTGACGAATGGATAAGTTCCAAAATCAATATCTAATAAAGACCCCTGAGCACCTTCAGCCAAGATAGTTTGATTATTGGTTTGTGCATTGTGTAAATATTCTTCAGAATCTATGAAGGTAAGTGATTTGATAGCTTCAACAGCCTCGAAAAATTCATGCTCTAGCTCCTTTAAATTATATTGTACATCTACGTTGTAAAATTCAATAAGATCTTGATGCTTATTGGCTAACTGTCTGTACTTGTCTTTCCAAGAATCCAATTCCAAATCGCCAATTCGTATTCCGTTACGACCTGTTTTATCCATATAGGTTGGACCAATTCCTTTAAGAGTCGAGCCAATTTTAGCTTTCCCTTTAGAAGTTTCGGAAGCTGCATCTAGCAGTCTGTGGGTAGGAAGAATGATATGAGCTTTCCTGGAAATTAACAGGCTTTTCTTAAAATCAATATTGAATTTTGATAAGGCCGTCAACTCTTTTTGAAAAATAACAGGATCAATAACAACTCCGTTACCCACGACGTTTATGGCCTCTTTATGGAAAATTCCAGAAGGAATTGTATGGAGTACGTGCTTAATACCGTCAAATTCCAAAGTATGCCCAGCATTTGGACCTCCTTGAAATCTTGCTATAATATTATAATTTTTGGTAAGATAATCTACGATTTTGCCTTTACCTTCATCTCCCCATTGAAGTCCTAGTAGTAAGTCTACTGCCATGTCTTAATCTGTCTTTGGTTTGTTTTTTGTTCCATAGAAATATAATGAATGGCGTTCTATTGAAATGTCAAACACCTCTTCAATCGTTTTTTTAATAGATTCAATCCTTGGATCGCAAAACTCTATAACTTCTCCAGTATCAGTTAAGATCACGTGATCATGCTGTTTGTCGAAGTAAGATTTTTCGTACTGCGCTTGATTTTTACCAAATTGATGCTTTCTTACCAGTCCACAATCCAACAGTAAATCTATAGTATTGTATAAAGTTGCTCTGCTGACTCTATAGTTTTTAGTTTTCATTTTAATATATAAAGACTCAATATCAAAATGATCGTCACTTTCGTAAATTTCCTGAAGGATAGCAAACCGTTCTGGAGTTTTACGATGACCATTATTTTCTAAAAATTTAGTAAAAACGTTTTTTACAACCGCTAAATCGTTTTTTAAATTCTCTTTATTTATCATATTTACAAAAATAGACTTTTATTGACGCTTAACCTTATCGATTCCATCGATTTTTTCTAATCTTTCGATAAGTTTATTCAATATGGATATATTCTTAACTTTTACCACCATTTTTCCTTCAAAAATGGAATCGTTACTTGTAAAACTAATACTGAGAATATTGACGTTGAGATTTTTTGAAATCTCATTCGTGATCATACTTACTAGACCAAGATCGTCTATTCCAGTCAGTTGAAGTGTGGCACTAAATTCTTCTTGACTGGAGTCTATCCATTTGGCCTTAAGTATTCTGTAGGCATAATTACTCTGAAGTTGGATAGCATTTGGACAGTTCTTCTTATGAACTTTAATCCCAACTTTTATAGTTGTAAAGCCAAAAACTTCATCTCCTGGTATAGGATTACAACAGGCTGATAGTTTATAGTCTAGCTTTTGCTCATCATCTCCAAAGACAAGTTGATCGTAATTACTCGATACATCATCTTGGTCTATTGAACTATTCTTTTGTGGCGAACGCCGTATTTTATTTTTGAAAAACGACATCAAAGCGTTACTTCTGGAAGATGCAAAATTCTTAATTTGTTTGTTATCTATAGCCCCAATTCCTACTCTATAAAATAAGTCTAGACTGGTTTTTAATTTAAAGAAAACAACCATTTCGTTAATAGCTCTTTCGTTGAGACTTATACGCTGAGACTTCAGTTTTCGTCTTAAAATCTCTTTCCCTTCTTCAGCAACTAGCTTGCGTTTTTCTCGTAAGGCTGACTTAATTTTGGTCCTTGCTCTGGCGGTAGTGGCATAATCTAACCAGTTTTTGGTAGGTTTGGCAGCGGAAGATGTAATTATTTCTACCTGATCACCACTTTTTAAGACACGACTTAAGGCCACAATCTTTCCATTAACTTTGGCTCCACGGGTTGTGTAGCCGATGTCGGTATGAATGGCAAAGGCAAAATCGAGCACAGTAGAACCCTTGGGTAAGGATTTAAGATCACCTTGGGGGGTGAACACGAATATTTCTTTGGAGTATAAGTTGAGTTTAAACTGCTCCACAAAATCAACAGCATTCATTTCATTATTCTCTAATGCCTCTTGTAGCCTATTAAGCCATAAATCTAAACCTTGTTCATCTTGAGCTTCACTTTTATGTTTATACTTATAATGAGCAGCATAACCTTTTTCAGCGATTTCATTCATGCGCTCACTCCTGATCTGTACCTCTACCCATTTTCCTTTCGGCCCCATAACAGTGATGTGGAGAGCTTCATAACCCGTAGTTTTTGGAGAAGAAATCCAATCCCGTAACCGAGTTGGGTTAGGCCTAAAATAATCTGTAACTATAGAATATATCTTCCAAGCTAGGAATTTTTCATTTTCTGGATTGGATTTATAAATGATTCTGATGGCAAACTTGTCGTAGATTTCGTCGAAAGAAATGTTTTGAGTTACTATCTTTTTTCGAATAGAGTAAATAGACTTTGGCCTTCCTCTTACCTCTACTTCTATATCTTCTTTTTCTAAAGCAGTTGAAACAATCTTGGAAAAGTCATGTATATATTGATCTTGTTGTTCTTTACTTTCCTTAATTTTGTCATTTATATCATGATAAACTTCAGGCTCAGTATACTTTAAGCTTAAATCTTCAAGTTTAGTTTTGATATTGTAGAGCCCGATTCTGTGAGCCAGAGGCGCATAAATAAATAAGGTTTCACTGGCAATTTTAACCTGCTTATCTGGACGCATAGCATCCATGGTTTGCATATTATGAAGTCGATCTGCAATTTTTATAATGATGACACGAATGTCATCATTCAAAGTCAGCAGCATTTTCCTAAAGTTTTCTGCTTGCATAGAGATGTCGCCATCTTTTTTAAGACTGGAAATCTTAGTCAATCCATCAACGATTCTAGCCACAACCTCTCCAAACATTTGTTCGATATCTGTAAGAGAATACTTTGTGTCTTCCACTACATCGTGAAGTAAAGCAGAGGCTATTGAGGTGGCATCTAGCCCTATTTCATGGGCTACAATTTTGGCAACGGCTACAGGGTGAAATATATAAGCCTCCCCAGATTTTCGACGCTGATCTTTGTGGGCCTCAACTGCTGTTTCAAAAGCTTTTCGGATTAGTTTTTTATCTTCAGAACTTAAAGTCCTATAGCTAATACGTAAAAGCTCCTTATATTCTTTGGCAATTTCTTTGCTTTCTTGTTCTAAATACGCATCGGTGATCTCCATAACTTTCGACTCTTATTAAAATAAAATTACAATTTATTTTTTAAATTTTTCAATCTTTCTTTCAAAGGAGGATGTGAGAAATGAAAAAACACATAAGCTGGATGAGGGGTTAAATTACTGAGGCTTTTCTTAGACAGCTTTTTTAAAGCGGAACTTAAGTAGTCACCAGAATAGGTAGAGCTGGCAAAATCATCTGCCTGAAATTCAAAAACCCGAGATAGGTGATTTGTCAATAAGCCAGTCACTAAAGAAATAGGAGCATATAAAAAACTAAAAGCCACTAAACCTACATGAAAACTTGGCTGCTCAATACCTAAAGCTTGAGACAAAACAGGCTCTTCTATAAAAAGAGAAAATAACCAAAGCATGAACCCTGTTGAGATTAAGGACACAAAAAGATTTATGATGATGTGATGCTTTTTATAATGTCCGACCTCATGAGCCAGAACAGACACAATCTCTTTGATGTCAAGGTCTTTAATTAAAGTATCAAATAGTGTAATTCGTTTTTCATTTCCAAATCCTGAAAAGTAGGCATTGGCTTTCTGACTTCTTTTAGAACCATCGATTACAAAGATATTTTTCAAATTAAAATTCATAGAAGAAGCATAATCTTGGATTTGCGACCTTAACTCTCCTTCTTCAAGCGGAGTTTGTTTATTGAATAAGGGAACTATAAGTTTAGCATAGAACATATTCATAAAAACAGAAAATACTGCAATTAAAATCCAAGCATACCACCAGAAATCGGAACCCACGGCAGAATAAACTATTAAGATTAAGCCTAAGATAATTCCTCCTAAAACAAACGCAATGAAGAGAGACTTCAGCTTATCCAACCAAAATAGGCGCTGAGTAGAGGTATTGAATCCATAGCGCTCTTCAATTCTAAAGGTGAAATAATAGTCGAATGGAGTACTTATAAGTTCACCACTCAAAAAGAGGATGAATAAAAAAGAAAGCGAAACTAAAATGGGATGATCAAAAAGACGACGAGCGATTTCATTAACGAATCGAAATCCATCAAGGCTTAGAAAGACCAGAATTAAAGTAATAGATAAGATAGACTGTAAAGTTCCAAACTTAAATTTCTCTTTTTTATAGGCTTGTGACTTTAAGTAGTCCTCTTTATCGTATAAATCTCTTAGGCCTTCAGGAAGCTGAGCATCAAATCTGGAGGCGTTTAGGTAATCTAGAGACGTTTCCAAAAGGAAATTGAAAACCAGAATACCAACAATGAGGTAAAAAATAAATTCTGAGGTCATTTTATAATTTTAGGCAAATTTAATTCATGTGAATTGAATCTAGTATGGAAATAGATTTTGAATTTTTAGCCAACAGGGTTGCCTTATTCATTAATAGATGCTAAATTTGCTTTAAAGCAATGCGAAAGTTGTAGATGAGTAAATTGGTAGAAAGCGTCAGATTTTTAGGAGATAATTTAAAAAAATTAATCTCTGAACATCAAGATTTAAAACTTAAATACAGCGCCTTAGCTACCCAGTTTGAATCTGAAAGCAATTCTATCTCTGAATTAAATTCAAAAATAGAAATGCTTCAAAAAGAAAATAAAACACTTAGAACAGCCAACGCAATGCTAGGCAGTACCGAGTACAAAAGAGAAACAAAACTCAAAATAAATAGTTTAATTAAAGAAATAGATAGTTGCATTATTCAATTGGCTGAATAAAATGGGAGATAAACTAAAAATAAAATTATCGATTGCTGATAGAGTTTACCCACTCACTATAAGACCTGAACAAGAAGAAGGCTTAAGGAAAGCAGCCAAACGAATAAATGAAGTTATTAAGAAATTTGAACAAGATTATGCAGTAAGAGACAAACAAGATGTCTTGGCGATGAGTGCCTTACAATTTGCTGCTGAAATTGAACAAAATCAATTATCCTCTTCTTCAGAATTACAAGAAGCCGAAATAAAACTTGTAGAACTGAATGAGATGCTAAAAAATCAATTAAACTAACGTTCATTACATAAATCGACACTGCCTGTATTAGTCGTACCTTTTTGATAAACTCAACATTTACTATTTAAAAAGGGTGAGTTTCAGTTGCTAAAGCAAGCCGCCACTTCGGTGCAGCGGATCCTTGATCAGCTGGGTATCCCTAAACCTGTTTACACGGAGTTTTATACAAAACTAGACTAGTACAGGCTTTTTTTATATATACAATTATGGATATAACATTTATTATCATAGCAGCTATAGCTGGCCTTATCATAGGATTTTTAATATCAAAAACCATAGATAGCAAAAGTGCCACAGGAACTTTGAAAACTGCTGAAAAAGAAGCCAATAAACTCTTAAAAGAAGCTGAGAAAGAAGGGGTGAATCTCAAAAAAGACAAAATCCTTCAGGCTAAAGAAAAATTTATAGAGCTTAAATCTGAACATGAAAAAGTGATTCTTTCTAGAGATCAGAAAATTAATGAAGCAGAAAAAAGAACGAAAGACAAAGAATCTCAAATTTCTAATGAGCTCTCTAAGACTAAAAAATTAAATGCTGAAGTTGAAGAAAAACTTAAAGATTACTCCTATAGAACTGAATACTTAGAGAAAAGGCAAGAAGAAATCGATAAGATTCTACAACGTAAGATCAATCAACTTGAAGTCGTAAGTGGTCTTAGCGCTGAAGATGCAAAAGCCCAACTGATGGAATCTCTTAAAGAGACCGCAAAAGCTGAGTCGATGCAAATGATTCAAGACACTGTAGAAGAAGCTAAACTCACCGCTCAACAAGAGGCTAAGAAGATTGTCATTAACACTATACAAAGGGTGGGGACGGAAGAAGCTATAGACAACTGCGTTTCTGTCTTTAACCTTGAAAGCGATGATGTAAAAGGTAGAATTATTGGTCGTGAAGGAAGAAATATTAGGGCAATTGAAGCTGCAACTGGTGTAGAAATAATTGTTGATGATACTCCAGAAGCTATCATTTTATCTTGCTTTGACTCCATACGTCGTGAAATAGCGAGACTCTCTTTACACAAATTGGTAACCGATGGTAGAATTCATCCTGCCAGAATTGAAGAAGTCGTAAAGAAAACAAGAAAGTCGATAGACGAAGAAATTATAGACATAGGGAAACGAACTATTATTGATTTAGGCATACATGGTTTACACCCAGAATTGGTGAAGATGGTAGGCCGAATGAAATATAGATCTTCTTATGGTCAAAATTTACTCCAACACTCTAGAGAAGTTGCTAAGCTTTGTGGCATTATGGCTTCAGAACTTGGGCTTAACCCAAAACTAGCCAAACGTGCTGGTCTTCTTCATGACATCGGTAAAGTACCCGAAACAGAAACAGAACTTCCTCACGCTATATTAGGAATGCAATTGGCAGAAAAATTTGGAGAGAAACCAGAAATTTGTAATGCCATTGGTGCTCACCACGACGAGATAGAAATGACTTCACTTCTCTCACCTATTATACAGGTGTGTGATGCCATAAGCGGAGCTAGACCAGGAGCTAGACGCCAAGTGCTAGACTCTTACGTGAAGCGTCTAAAAGATCTTGAAGAAATTGCCTTCGGATTTGGAGGGGTTAAAAAAGCTTACGCTATCCAAGCGGGTAGAGAATTGAGGGTTATTGTGGAAAGTGAAAAGGTAAGCGACGAAAAAGCTTCTGCCCTTTCGTTTGAAATTTCCCAAAAGATTCAAACCGATATGACATACCCAGGTCATGTGAAGGTTACGGTTATTCGGGAAACCAGAGCTATTAATATTGCTAAATAAGAAAACGTATAACGATAATTTGCATATCCGTAATCATTCCAATATTAAGGAATATTTCCTATATTTGTTAGGATTTAATAGTTTAATATATGGATATTTTTTCATTTGCAGTACATTTTACAAACGAGCAGAGTTGTAAATTACATTTTAAAGAGCAACGAGACAAAGAAGGA
>JGI1221J13441_10000724_pt1 | contig 14469 bp, 20 predicted proteins | sample LakVidmifraction_4_FD_13441 | JGI IMG/M metagenome (IMG submission 13441) | reverse complement strand
TAACGTTGTCCCATTGTTCTCCCCAACCAGTAATTGATGTTACCAGCCAAACAATTGCAGAAATTAAAGCTATTATTCCTACAATTATCCAAGTGACAGGACTAGCAAGTTGAGCAGCATTAAAAGCCCATTGTGCTATTGAAGCAATCAGAAGTGCACCAGCTAAAGCTCCTATACCAATTACAATTGGTTTTAAATAAGGCCCGGCTTTGGTTTTAAGTGCAAATAAGAAATCCATAATACCTTCAGCTATTGGCATAAATACATCTCCTATAGTTTCAATCATCAAACCAATTTCCCCTTGCAGTCTTCTATACTTACCTTCCGGAGTGTTTTGTAAATCCTCCAAAACATTATAGAAATCGCCACCTTCACTGGTAGCTATAGTCATTGCTTTTCTAATTAGATCGACACCAATTTCACCTTTACCCATTCTAACCCTAAGACTGTCTACAGTTTCGCCAGTCTCTTTACTGATAACTTTCAATGGATTAAAACCAGCATCAACCATCATATTGAGTTCTTCAGCCATTAATCGTCCATTTGCTGATATTTTAGAAAAAGCATTGCTTAAACTATCTAAATTGGAACTCTCACCCATAGAGATATCACCAAGTTCACTCATGACAGGAATAACATCTTTATCGTCTATTCCTTGTGCAAGCATTCTTGAAGCCATATCATAAACTCCATCTAAACCGTTCGCTACAGAAAAATTTGTTAATCCATCATACAGCGCTCCTCCAATTTCCTTTGAACCTGTCAAAGTTTGAATTTTGGTTTTCTCTTTACCCGCTTTCATCGCTTTTTGCGTAGCTGCCCAAAAACCTCCTATTGCAGCTGATGCAATTGTTAAAGGATTTTTAATAAAATCAGCGCCTGGCATTGAACTTGCAAAATCCTTTCTCCAGCCTGCTATTTTCCCACCAATTCCACTGCTTGAAATACCTTTTTCTAGTTTAGATATTTGCTTTTCAAGTGCCTTGGCTTCTTTTGTAGCTGATTTGAATTCTTTAGCTAAAACTGTGTTGAAGCGAACATTATTAACTGCATCCAATTTCTTTCTTAAATCATCAACAGAATCTTTTAGAAATTCAGGGCCCTTGGCTGCTTGTTTTGCTTTTGCGTAAATACCTCCGAAAACATTTGACATTTTTGGACTTAATTTCTCCGCTGCGTCAGATGTTTGATTGAATTTGTTTTTTGTTGCATCAATGGCAGAATTTACCTTGTCAGCGATGGCACTAACTTTGTTTTGAAGGGAAACTATAAATTTTAAATCTGCCATTTGATAGTCTTAATATTGTTTGATATAACGAAGGGAAAACTTAATTTCCCTTCGCTTCTTTTTTTCTAATCCATTCGAGTTCTTTCACTCTGCATGCCCATTCATCGTCTGATAAACTATCAGGATTGATTCCCATATAATAAATCAGGGATGCATTAGTGATTCGGAGCCAATCCTTATTTTCATCAATTTCTGCATCCTCTAAAGCTTTGAGATCTTCGCCTCTTTTACTTCAATGATTTCAGATATTTGACTTGAAGCTGCTAAGAAATAAGCATCATCTGTTTGAATTTCATCATCTCCTGCGATCATGCAGTTTTTTAAAATGATTTCGTTAAACTTCATTGGATCTTTTGATGCACTCGCAGATGCCATGCTTAAAACTTTTCTGCTGGGCGCTTTAAGAATTGCCCATTTGTCTTCTACCACTAACATGTGAAGTTGGCCATGTTTAGCTTTCAACTTCTCAATTTCAGTTTTGGTCATTCCATGAACTGGATGCTTCTTTTCGTGCGCTTGTGAGTTTTCAATAAACGTCACTTCCTCTTTTTTCTTTTTCGCCATTTTTTCACTTGTTTAATCGTTAAACTCCTTCCTCAACATCCAATGCCAAGAACGGAATTGTAATTTCCATCATCTTATCTCCTTGAGTTAAGCTTTTTTCGTATTCTGTGAAACGAGCGCCTTCAATTCTGTCGGTTCTTAAGATTCCATTTGCAGAATACGAAACTTCGATATCTACTGACATATCTAGAATTCCTTGGTTTGAAGATTCTTCCATTTCAATAATTTCAGATTGAAGCACTGCTATTTCGCCATCAACAGTTATGTTTCCAGTTTGTATGCTGTGAGCCTTGCGACCTTTTGAAAACTGCGCCTCACGATCAACCGTTTTCTTATATTTGACAGCTCGAATAGTGATCATGTCTTTTCCACCTACGATAACAGTTACATCTGCCCATTCATATTGTCTTGAATTCGCCATTTTTCTTTATCTTTTATTTCTGATTAATTACTAACTGGTACAAATCCAAGAGGAACATCAATGTAGCGTGCATAAGCTTTTGATCTTACTTGTAGATACTTCAGTTTGATTGTTGAAGTTGAGGTAACATTGTGTTCTAAATCAATAGCCACTTTGACACCTTTGTCTTTTGGATCTGTTTTGTCAGTTGCCAACTCTCCATTGGTGGTCATTGAATCATTGATTTTCGCAATAACAAGTCCTTCTAAGGTTTTCGCGTAGATAGGATCAATTGTTCCATCATCTTTGACATCTAAGTCATCGAGAACAGAAATAAGCAACGCATCATAAGTCAATCGATAAGCCTTATCAATTACTCTTCGACGTGCAAGTGATCTATAATCATCGCCAACAGTTGTTGCCAAATGATCATCCGTGAAGTAATTTCCACTCCTTCCAACGTGCTTGCGGAAGGTGATGAAACCTTTGTCGTTTAGGGCCTCAACATTCGCTAATTCAACCAAGTCATCCACAATGAATACCTGAGCAGGAAACAATGCTCCGCTTTTGAATTTCCCAACGTTTTCTTGAACACTCGTTCTTGCAACACGTCCAGCCAACACTCCAAGTGCTGCACCTTTCGATGCTGTTGTTCCTGTGCGTGATTCTGTATCACCAATAAGAATTCCAACACGGTTGTATTCTTGAGCAGTAAGATCAGTTAGTGTTGCGTGTTCTCCAGTGTATCCATAAGCTTCTGTTAACAAAAAGAATGGAGCGTATTTTGAAGATGTATAATCCTCAGCAAAAGTTTGAGCCAATCCAGCCAAAACCATAACTTCTTCTTCCATTTCCTCCGCTTGTGCCGAAACATACCCGTCAGGATTGAAGAGCGCAATAATACCTCTTATATTTCCGTTTGCTTTATCCAATACTTTCGATGCTGGAACAATTCCAGTTGCTACAGCTGGCTTAAATTGATCGCTCAATTTCTCCGTAGCAGCAACGCCCATAATCCATAAGTTTGTTCCTGATCCTGATTCCTTATAGAACTCAGAAAGGAATTTGTACACGATGTGGTTATCAACATCGTCGATAATTCCTAATGCAGCAACATCTTTCATTGATTTCACCAAATAAGGCTTGTTCAAATCGAAAGTTGACGCCACTGGTTTTGCGTGGCAAACGACAGCGAGCAAACCGTCGGGAAGAGGAACAACCGTTCCGAGCGCTCCGTTTTCAAATTCTATATCTATTCCTGGTAATGGCATTGCTATTAATCTTTAGTTTCTGATTTTGCAGCTTCAGCGCCTTTGTCTGAAGTAATTTCTTTTGCTGGATCAACTTTCGTTTGATCTGCTGATCCTTCAACTTCCTCCGCTGACTTTGTTTCGTCAGTTTCTTCAGTAGATCCTCCGTTGATCTTTGCGTCGATAGCGTCAATGACATCTTGCTTTGTTTCCAATTCCGAAGCATCGAAGCCTATTGATTTAGCTACCGAATTCAAAACAGGGCGCGTCATACTCATATCATACTCTGGAGCTTTGTCCTGATCTTCATCCTCAATGTTTTCCACTTCAACTTCACGCTCTACGTGCTTGATTTTGCGCTTTTCAACTTCTAGTGATCTAGCATAGTTAACCGCAACATTCTCGTAGTAGAATGCTTTTCCGTCTGTCGTTTCCCAATACTCGTTTAAGTTTGGGTTTGCTTTAAATACTTTGTTCATGGCTTTAAAATTTACTTTTTAAATGGATTCTTTAATTTCGAAATAATCAGAACTATTGAAATGAGTAGACCGAGCATTAAAAGCCAACCACCCCACATAGAGATCGTTTGAAATGTGCTAAATTCTGCTGGTACGTCAACTTGTTTCTCTATAGTGTTGGTGACAATTGTTTTTGTTTTTCGATGCGTTTCTTTCCAACTCGCAAAGAGCTCTTGCGCCTTTTTGGTGCAATCAACTGTTATTTCGTTGTCTTTAATTTGAACTGAAGGAGCATTTAATGATTCAGTTTCAGTTGACATACTTGGTGATTGAATAGTAATTTCACCTTTAGGACTCACTACAAGTTTCCCGGTGAATGAAGTTTTTTCTTCAGGTATTTTGAATGTCGAGTCTTTTTCAATGACATCAACATTTGTTTCAGTTTCGGTTTCGGAAGTGCTTTTATAGCTATTTTCCTTTTGGTTTCCACAGCTCGTCAATAAGAGCGCGGTTAAGAATAATAAGATTAAATTTTGCATGTTGTTACTGGTTTTAATGGTGAAATTTTGCAATCTGGACAAGGATAGTCCTTCTTTAATTTTTGAATGTCTTTATGCAGTTGCCGATTAGAATTAGATAAATCGTTAATTGTCTCTTTCAGCTCATCAACTACTTTATGATGGTACGCTCGCTGCTCTCTGTTCGATTGAATAGAAGCTTCGTTTCTCTTGGCTAAATCGTCAAGCATTACCTGGTAAGCTTCGATGTAGATCTTATAGTTTTTACCCTGTAATTTCTCAACATCAACCTCGTCCTTCTTTTGCTTCATTTTGCGTCCTAGAACGTAAGCAACTATGATAGGAACTACTGGCGCTAAGAGGTATATTATAATGTTATCAACCATTGTTCGTATTTTTTGACAGCACGCAATAAAGCCTGCCCAGTTTCTTCTTTGAATGTTTGTGATCTAAGGATCCTTACCTCAACATCATTCGTATGAAATAGCATTTCCAAATACACAGCAACGCAATTGGTTTGCGTTAGCATGGCGAACCTAGATTCTTTATCTCCATCTCCATCTGTCAAGTCCTTACGAACATGAATTTGCGGTTGACTAACTTTGAACTCTTCCAACCAAAAGGTTGCAAGTTGATCGCTGTTAGTTACACCAGGAGAGGTAAATACTTCATGGCCGTGTGCTTGTGGCGAAGTCGCGGCGTTCGAATGAATTGGAAAAACAATACTCTTTTTCTGTGCATGAAAAGCGTTAACCTTTCTCACTCTTTGACTAAGCGCGATATCTTTAGGATCATTGGGATCAACTGTGAAAACTACTTCATAACCAGCCTTTCTAAATATTTGAGACCAAGTGCATGCATACGCTCGCATTTCTTCACCTTCAAAATAAACAGCGCCATCAACAGGATGAAAGGATCTCTTCCCTGGAGTAACATATTGCCCAGTCAAAGGATTTACTCCTCCGTGTGCTGGATCTAATATAATTCTGTGTTTTCCCATTGTGGCGCTGTTTCTATTTATCTGGCAAAAGATTTTTTAATTATTCTACGATGCTGCGTCAATGATTGCACCCATAAACTTCTGACGAATTGGTAACGTCATGAAATAGTGGCGGTAATTCAATTGATTAACAGGATTTGTAGGCGTTGATGCTGATGGTGAGAAGTATTGCTTCGTCAAACCATTCTTTTTCGCTACGTTTCCTCCATCAAATACAACTGATCCTTGAAAATCTATTCCTGGAGTAGTTATAACTCCGTACGCAGTTTTCGTCAAAGTACCAGCTTCACTGTGGAAGTAAGGATTTGCATCATATTGGTATATTTTGAAACCTGCAATCTTAGGCGCTACCTCTCCAGTTGCTATGTTGTTCAACTGATTTGCAAAACGGTCACGGTCTAAGAGCAAGTCATTATAGTGATCTGAAGTTAACACTACACGTCTGTCCGCTTTCGACATACCCGCTAAATCACAAGCACGTCTTAACGCAACTAAATCTTCGTAACGGAATAAACGTCTACCTCCGACCAACGCTCCTGTTGTCTTGATGATAGGTGTAGCAGTCGCAGCTATAGCTGGAGCTAATGCATGAATCGCTTTTGTGAACTTATTTTCCAACAAAGCACGAGTGTGCGGACGAGTGACATTGTCAATACGTTTGTAAGACGCTCCCATCGTTTGATCATCAGTCAAGTTGGTAACTTTCGTTTCCCACTTATCCAACTTCACCGTTGCTTCGCCATCCGTGAAATCTTGTGTTCCTAATGGGTAAGTTGTGTTGTTCAATAACACTTCAACATCAAAATTTTCTAAGGGAATATAGATTAAATTTTGCTCGGAAGCTGAACCTGAACCTACTTCGATTATTTCAGTATCGAGTTCTGGAATTCCGTCCAACCATAGAGCGGTATCAGTAAAGCTTAATAATAGGGCAACTCTAGTTACCCACATTTCTGGAAATAATGCTGGCATTTCTTTTGGTTTTTAAATGAATAATTTTTTGAACGCTTCAGGATTCTCTGCCTGAAAGCTTAACTTAGCTTCTGTAGAAAGCTTTTCAAACTCGTCCATGTCTTTTGGAAGAGTTGAATCCTCATCCTTTTTGATGATCTTACCGTTCAACGTTTTCTTTGCAGGCATCTCTGAAATGAAATCAGCAGCCAATTGAAAATCAGCTTTGGCCATCGTTAAGAATTTCTCCTTTTTGTCAGCTGTTAGTTTCCCTTCAGTAATTGCGTTCTCCACCATCGACAATGCTTTTGCATCGTTTTCTAAGTTGATCTTACTCTCCAATGCTTCAAGCTCACTGGTTTTAGCTGTTAACTTACTTTCTGCTGAGGCCTTCTCTCTGGAGAGCTTCTCGATTGCTCCGCTTAATGCAACTGAATCTTCATCATTTTGAAGACCCAACGCAGATAAGGCAGCTACACTTAATGCTACTTTTGGCATATCTATTTGTTGTTTACTAATTTGACTAATTGATAACTCGATTGATTTCTGATCGAGTAGATTCCCATCTTCCGCATATAGCTTTAATGATTTGCGATTTGAAGGAATTGAAACGATAGAACCTTCCATGATTTGAGACTTACCCAATAAGTAAGAACCATTTGGTTGCACTTCCATATACTTGTGATTGAATGTCAATCCCATTGATGCACCTTTGATGTAACCTCGGTCAACTTTACCTTTCAACTTCATTGCTTCCTCGTCTTCTTCATCGAATTCTGCATCGGCTAGCAATTGAGCGCCTTTGATACGAATGTTTGTCCATTTCCCAACTACAGAATCATTTGACGATCTGTGGAAATTCAGCATCACAGGATTCTCTTTAAATCGGGAGAGATCCAATCCTTCGTTTGAAGTTATAAAGCCGTAGCTATTTAATTCAGTTTCATCGTTGAGGACGAAAGTTTTGTTATCCGGCATAAATTATAGTTCTATTCATAATTGATAATTCACGAATTCAATCGTTCAGGCTTCAAAATTGGTAGTTTAAAATCTTTCTGACAAAAAGTCATGCAACCCTTACAAGCTTTTTTTTAAAATCGCTGATATTAGGTCACTTTTGCATATAAATAGTAGTATGAGTGTGAAGAAGAAGCAACAAAATGACTATGCTAAGACGTTATACACGACAGAGCATCTCACGCAAAAGGAATTAGCGGAGCGTGTCAATGTGACAGAGAAAACGATTTCCCGATGGATTGAAAAAGGAGGTTGGAAGAAGTTGAGAAAGTCGATGTTGGTAACAAAGCAACATCAGATCTCTCAATTGTATGATCAGCTGGCGTACTTAACTGAAATAATTGCAACTCGTGATTATAAAATAGCGGATTCAAAAGAAGCTGATGTTTTATCGAAAATCACAAGTGCCATTCAAAAGCTGGAGGTCGAAACATCTATTGGTCAAATTGTAGAAGTAGCTAGAGACTTTGTTGATTTCGTTCGTGAAATTGATTTGGATGAAGCGAAGGCAATTACCGCACTTTTTGATTCATTTATTCAATCAAAAATGAAGTAGATGGCAAAAAAGATTAGCGATAAGACCTATTTTGAAAGGTGGACGGAGTTTCGAGAGAACATTGATAAAGCTACTCCTGTTAACTTGGATGAAACGCCAGGCGACAAAAAGAAGCGTATCAAAAGACTTGAAGGAGATCATGAAGCTTGGTTTATATACTACTTTCCTAACTTCTATTTGAGTGAACCAGCTCCTCACCATTTACCACACACTAAAATAGTAATGTCTAATCCTGAATACTTCATGGTTAGGCCTTGGTGTCGTGAGTTGGCTAAGTCAGCAAGAACAATGATGGAGGTTTTGAAGCTTACTTTAACAGGAGCTAAAAAGAACGTTATACTTGTTTCTGCGACTTCTAGCGATGCTGAACGTTTACTATTGCCTTACAAATCAATTCTTGAAGCGAACAACCGTATCATTAACGATTACGGAAAACAAGAAAGCATTGGACGTTGGACAGCGAGTGAATTTATCACAAAGAAAAGTGTCGCATTTAGAGCACTTGGAGCAGGGCAATCACCTCGTGGAACTCGAAATGAAGCTGTAAGACCAGACGTTATTTTGATTGATGATATTGATACGGATGAGGAAGTTAGAAATCCTAAACGTATTGATGCAAAGGTTGATTGGGTAATGGAAGCATTATACGGAACACGTTCAATTTCTAATCCTTTGCTTTTAATTGCCGTTGGAAACATCATTGGAAAAAAGACAACTATTACCGAACTCGGGAAACGTGCCGATCACTATCAGATAGTTAACATTCGAGATAAGAAAGGAAAATCTACATGGCCAGCGAAGAACACCGAGGAAATGATAGATCGTGTACTTTCTAAAATTTCTTATCGTGCAGCTCAAAAGGAATATTTTAACAATCCATTAAAAGAAGGTACTGTTTTCAAATCCATTAAGTATGGAAAGTGTCCGCCTATTCATAAATGTGAAAAGGTGATTGCTTATGCAGATCCTTCAACATCCAACAAAGATATAAGCGGAGGCAATGCTTCAGCGAAAGGTGTGATCTTAATTGGTTACAAAAACTTCATGTATTTCGTTTATTGGATTAGGCTTGACCAAACTGGTAACTCCAAATTTGTAAACTGGTTATATGATTGCAATGATTTTATGATCATGAACAAGGTTCCAATTAGACGTATTTGGATTGAAAACAACACACTTCAAGATCCTTTTTATGAACAAGTTATTTTACCTGAGATTAAGAAGCAAGCCAAACGCTATAAGGTAAGATTGCCGATATCGAAGGATGAGCGTAAGAAGCCAGAGAAGTTTTATCGAATTGAAGGAACTTTGGAGCCTATTCACAGAAGCGGTGATTTAATTTTTGATGAGAAATTGAAAGATACACCGGACATGGAACGAATGGAGGAGCAAATGTTAGACGTTGCTGTAAATTCAAAAACAATGGATGGGCCTGATGCATTGGAAGGAGGTATTTGGCTTATGGATGAAAGAGCAACAACGGAAGAAACAACGCACGTTTCAGGAAAACGTGTATCATTTAAAAACTAAATTCATGTATTTAGAGGAAGCAGAATTAAAGACAAACGCATACGCTTATCAGTTAGATCAGATCACTGAAGGAGATTCAACGATTATCGAAACTGGAATTGAAACGGCCATTGAAGAGGTGAAAGGCTATCTAACGCCAAACTTCAAACATCAATTTGGTGATGGTAGATTGATATACGATGTTGAGGCGATCTTCGAAGCTATTGGAACAGATCGAAACGCTTTGATTTTTCAATTGACCAAGACAGTTGCAATTTGGCACATCATTAATTTGTGTAATGCTGATATCATGTATGAGCAGGCAAAAGAGCGCTACGACAGAGCAATCAAAACTTTAGGAATGATTTTAAAGGGCGATATGACTATTAAATCACTTCCAAAACTAGATCCTACTGTTGATGGATCAGATGAAAAACGATTGCCATTTAGAATGGGATCAAGAACGAAATTTAACTATGAGTAAAATGGACATCATTAATAAAGCAGCCAACTATCTCAATACGAAATTGGGAACAAGAACTATTCCTGACAATAGCGTGCATGGTCATGTTAATTTGGCTAATGGAAAGTCAGATATTAAAAAGCGTGTCTTAGACACACAGAAAAAAGCAACTGCCCGAACTCGTGACGATATCAAGTCTTGGAAAAAAGCAATGCAGATTTCCGAACAACCTGAAGACCCAAAGAACGACCAGCTGCAAAACCTTTGGGAAAAGACGATGGACGATGGTTTGCTTACTTCTCAAGTGGAGAACCGACAAACAAAGATGTTTTCCATTGACTGGAATCTGAAGAACGAAAAAGGCGACATTGACGAAGTTCAAACCAAGAAGCTTAAGGATGCTGGGATTTACAGAACATTGACCAAGCATGCAGCAAACGCGTTGTATTATGGTTATTCATTGGTTGAACTAGGACTTTCAAAAGACTTGGACGGTGTGGTTCAAGTGGATGTTGATTTGATTGAACGTGCGAATGTTGTTCCTCAAAATGGACGTTTCTATCCTGATCTGACAAAAGAAGATTTTATTCTTTATCGCGAAATGCGTGAATTTGGAACTTACATTCTAGAGTTCAAATCTGATGAGCGAGGTATTATTAACAAAGCTGTCAAGCATGTGCTCATGAAAGATTTTGCGCAAAGCTGTTGGGCAGAACTTTGTGAAATCTATGGTATACCACCAAGATTCATGAAGACCGACACAAGAGATCCTGAAATGTTAGCACGAGCTGAGCGCATGATGACAGATATGGGTGCAGCTGCTTGGTTTATCATTGACGAACATGAGGAGTTTGAATTTGCTGACGGAGTATCAAGTTCTGGAGATGTTTATGCCGAACTTATTAAACTGTGTAACAACGAAATGAGCATGTTGATCACAGGTGCCATAATTGCCCAGGACACAAAGAACGGAAATCGCTCAAAAGATGAGAGTGCGCAAACTGTTCTATGGGAAAAGGTGATGGAGGATGTTGTGATATCTCAAGATTATTGGAATAGAAAAATAATACCGGCATTAAGGCGAATGGGTTTCCTTACTGGAGCAATCACGCTAGAATATGACATTCCTGAAGACTTAGACGAGTTGTGGAAGAAAGTAATTGCGTTAATGCAGTACGCTGATGTTGATTTGGAATGGGTAGAAGAGAAGTTTGAGATTAAGATTCTTGGAAAACGTGAAATTCCAACACAACTTAATGCGAGTGGTGACCTTTTTCTTTAAGCCCGAGCATAAAGTCGGGCAGCAAAGAATACTTTGAAAGTTTGCATTTAAGACTGGAGAGTTTGCACAATGATTATTGCGAGAATTGCCGTGAGTTTAAATTGAATTTAAACGCTGATGAAAAAGCATTTAAACAACTGGACAAGGATATCGAAGCTGCTTATAAAAACCTTTACGAAAACAAAGGTTATAAGCCTGTTGACATTGCACAATTTAAAGCGGTGGTTGATACTACTTATGCAATTTTCAAAGAAGCTTTATTAATTGGAATTTCTGATTCGGTTCTTCCTGCGGTGATGCTGAAGAGTTTACAGAATGACATTTTTGTGTTTTCGGCATTGAAAACGCATGCGCAGCTTTATGAAGCTTCAAGAAATTTATTGGATGCTGAAGGGAAGATTAAACCTTTTCAGAAGTTCTCGCAGGATGTTGCGAAGATTAAGAAGGAGTACAATGAGAATTACTTGGAGGCTGAATACAACTTTGCAACGAGCTCTGCGCAAATGTCAGCGAAGTGGATAGAGGTTGAAGCAAATGCAGATCGTTATAATTTGCAATACCGAACTGCTGAAGATGACAAGGTAAGAAAGGATCACCAAGAACTCGCTAATATTACTTTGCCAGCAACGCATGATTTTTGGGATAANTANTATCCTCCGAATGGNTGGAGATGCAGATGTATAGCTATTGAAGTTAGAAAATCCAAGTTTGAAATTACGGANGAAAAGAAAGCGATGGAAAAGGGAGATAAGGNAACTACTCAAATTGGAAAGGATGGAAAGAATAGAATGGAGATNTTCCGATTTAATCCNGGTAAGTCGAAAGTAGCGTTTCCGCCAAATCATCCTTATAGTAAAGTTCAGGGAGCGAGGACAGTGGAGAAGGAAGTTTCTAAAATGAAAAAACCGAAATGAAAAAGCCATTCACTAAAGAAGAAGAGGAGGTTGTTGAATCAATTGTAAAAGCACATAACCTATTTATTAAATTAGAAAGAACGCATTCAATGGAAATGCAAGAATGGGTATCCAGTATTCATAATTTACAGCATTTATTGAGCGCAAGAGTTTTAAGAAGGGATTATCCTGATGTATTTAAAAGTATTGACAAATGAAAAACGTTTTAAATAATTTCATCAAAGATGTGAAAGCCGAGCTTGATGATGAGTTTGATCAGAACTTTCAGCGCAAAGGTTTTTTCAGTGACAAATGGAAAGAAACTAAGCATCCTAACTCAAGAGGTAGCTTGATGATGCGTACTGGAATGCTTCGCAAAAGCATCAGTTCATCAATAAGTGGGAGCAATATCACTTGGAGTTCTTCAGTGCCTTATGCTTCAATTCACAATGAAGGTGGAAATATTACGGTAACTAAGAAAATGAAAAGCTTCTTTTGGGCGATGTATTACAAATCTTCTGGAGCGGTTAGTGGTAAAGGTTCAAAACGTGACCAAAGCATGAACGCTGAGGCGAGCAAATGGAAGGCAATGGCGCTGATGCCAGTTGGTAAAATCATAAAGATTGAACAAAGGCAGTTTATTGGTGATCATAGAAATGTGCGTGAAGCTGTGGAGAATGTTTTCCAAGAAAATAGCGAAGAATTTAGAAAATACATTTTAGCAAAACTAAAGAAATGATTGAAGTAATTGAAAAAGTGCAGGATTTGTTGGTGAGCATGCCAGGCGTTAATTATGTGGATGAGAATTGGGGTCAATTGGATTATTACTCTCCAAATCATCCTGTGAAATGGCCGTGTATTTTGATTGACATTAATCAGATGCGATTTACTGATATTGGTATGGACAGAGGTGCAACGCCAAAGAATAGACAGCAAGGAGAGTTTAATATTGAATTAAGGATCGCAAACGTGAAGTTAACGAATACTTCAGGCAGAGCGCCTGCTAGTCAGAAATCGCAGGCGAGGAGTATTTGGTTGTTGGTCAAGGAGGTGCATAAGTTAATGCAGGGTTTTGAAGCTGGAGACAAGTATGGGAAATTGATTCGTACTGGGTTGTCGAGAGTGGCTAGGGAGGATGGGGTTCAGGAGTATGTTGTTTTTTATAGTGGGAGTGCTAGTAATGTTTAACGTGGCTTGGTTCTGGGGGGGTGGTGCATCATTCAACTATCTCACCCTCAATCCTGTCATATATATCCCAAAAGTCCGAACTATCTTCTTTTACCGCTTCTCTAGCCTCTTCAATCGTATCAAATGATCCAATTAAGTCTGAAATTCCACCGAGAGGATAATATTTATCGCAACCAAAAACTAAAAATCTTTTGTCGTTTTCCATAATTCAAATTTAAGTAATTAATATTGATTCGGGGTGGTGCATTGAAACGCACCATAACAGTCAACAATAACAAGGCGATGAACGTTGATGCGCTGTATCGCCATGTTGTTGTTTTGGTGTTATGAGCAATTAGAGAAATCCTAACGCGTGTGCCGCAATTTCACCAATTGTACACAGGTCAGGCTCTGACCCGAATTCGTTCTCGTATTCTGTTTTTAGTTCGTTGCCATCATCATCATATTCGCCATAGCAAGTACCAACCTTTTCCCGCAGATCATACCATTTACTCACTACTTCCTTAATCTTATCAAATTCTTGAATAGCTAAACCTCTTTGATATGTGTTTAATTTTCTACCTTGTACTAATTCTTGTAAATTTTCCATTTTTATAGTTGATTAATTGATTTTAAAAAAAGCTCATAACACTCTGTATATGGTCATGGCAAAAAAGCCACGCCACATACAGTTGGCGTTGTGGATAAGTGAGTTTAATCACTCGTCAGCAACTTCCATTTCCAAATCATCGGGGTTAAAGAAGTATCCGTTTACAGAATTTAAAGTAATACCTGAGCTTCCATCAACTTTATAAAAGCCTTCTTTATTCTCAAAAGATCTTCTTACACCTAAATGACTATAACCATTATTTGAAGCTTCTATCATAGCTTCAAGTGCATACTTTTTCATTATCTCGTCTATTGGACAATTATCTTCATCGTAATCCCACAAGAAGAAGTCTAAGTTTTCTTGCGCTATTTCTTTTGTAAACTTATCGGTATCTACTGTAAATTCTGCATCAGCTTCTCTGATATTATAATCAAATTTATACTTTTTCATTTTCTATTTGTTTTTAATTATTTCAAACTCTCGCCTATCCACAACAACAAGTAAAAGTAACGCCCAAAAGCGCAACCCTTACTTGCACTCGTT
>JGI1221J13441_10000723_pt1 | contig 14480 bp, 7 predicted proteins | sample LakVidmifraction_4_FD_13441 | JGI IMG/M metagenome (IMG submission 13441) | reverse complement strand
TTAGTCGAATATTCCCCAGTACTTTCAACTACTTCAAATTTAAATTCAAGTAATCCTGAAAGTCTTTCTATATCAATTTTTAAAAGCAATATTTTAATGTAGTCTATCAAACTAAATAATTATATTTGTACATGGTATTGCGTTGCCACGTGTACCAACAATTGAACTAATAAAGAGAGGTTTTGAACGCCTCTCTTTATGTTTCTATATGTTAGTCAATTAATGGTAAAATGTTGCTTAAATCGTTTGTGAAGTAGTTTTCAAAGTAATAAACGGTTAATGTAACCTCATCGTTAAACTTGAAAATTAACAAGTGTTTACGCTTGTTTACGTCCCCTTTATAGATGTTTTGAATATCTGTTTTAAAAAGTCCAGTAATACAATTACTCCATTTATTGCCTTGCCTAATTTTTAGCCAAAAGTCTGGCATTGACAAAGCACAATTTCGATTTTTACTAATATTTATTAGGTCTGAAAGTTGAGAGTTGGCATTTAGAACTTTTACAAGTTCAAAATGTTTTACACTCCTGTACTTACCTTTATTTACTTCTTTATAAATATGGGTAACTGGTTGAGGTGTTTGCGTTGCCATAACTTCTATTTTTTAAGTTTGACAATTGCATTTTCAATTTCGGATCGTTTGTAATAAACACGTCCCGACACTCCGTAAGACTGCAAAATTCCTCTTTTAGTCCAGTTGTGAATACTTGAAATATCCACTTTTAAGAGTTTGGCGGTTTCCTGTCTGCTTAGAAATTCCGTAGGTGTTTTAGGTTGAAAATTCTTTTTTAATTCATCTAATTGAAGTTTTACGCCCTCAATAATAGCGGTTTGTAGTTGTTCTGGAGTTACTTGAACGAATTGGATTTGTCCCATATTGTTTATTGTTAATGTTAAACATTTGGAAAAAACCTATTTTTGAAGTCTAATTTTATTACCTTTGAAGTTCTCACATTTCAAGGGCATTAGATTTTACAATTGTAGGTCTTTTGCCTTTTTATATTAAACAAAGTTAATATAATTGAATGTAATACAATTATATTTTTTATAAACGTTTAACAAAGTTACTAACAATAATATATTTAATTGTACAGTTTATTAATAATATGATAATTTAATTGTACAAATTAAATACTTTTTATGAAAACGAAATTGTCTTTTCAACACTTTTTTATTATTGAATTGACCGTTAAATTTTTAACTTATTTATATGAGATGAGGTTTTAATTTGCTTTTTTAACAACTGTTAATTTAGATTCTTTTTTCTCTTTTAAGGCTTGTAAAGTGTAGAAGTCTGCTATTTGTTGTGCAATATCCAAACTATCTTTTCCAATGTAGTTTAATAACATTTTTTCTGATCCGTGAGCCGAAATACGCATAATTAAGGGCGTTGGCAATATTCCGTATAAGTTAGAGCAAAACGAACGCCTACAAACGTGTGAAGCCATTAACTCCCATTTTTGATATAAGCCTTTTATTTTTCTTTTTTGCTTGTTTCCTTTGCCTTTTTCAATAACTGTTATTTTACTATCCTCAATCATTTCGTTTATTTCTGCAATTTTGCAAATTTCTTTAATATGCTTATTGAATTTCTGAATAGATATTTTATAAGGCAATCCGCTTTTTATTATTTCTTTGGTTTTTTCTAAAACTGGAATGGTAACATTTTTACCTGTCTTTTGTTGTTTTAGTTCTATTACCTCCAAACCGTTACGATTTACAAAGTTAGTTTCATTTAATTCTAATAAGTCCCCGCCTCTTTGCCCTATATTACAGCCTAACAACAACCATTTACGAGCGTTTATGTATGCTTCATTTAATAAAACAGCATCTTCTATTGCTTTTAATTCTTTAGGGTTTAAATAAAGTATTTTTTCATTTTTAGGCTTAGTACTTTCAATTTCTTTTAATTGTAAACTGGTTTCTATTCCTTTCCTTTCAGCATAATAACAAACCGTTTTTAAATCTGATATTTTTTTTAATGCATAATTCTTTGAATACTTTTTTTCGTTAATCAAATACATTAAAAATTCATCCGCAAATTTTATGTTTACATCCTTAATTTTGTGTTTTTTACCTTTTTGATAATCAACAACCATATTATTAAGGTTATTGTATGAGTTTATTCTACTCTTTGACAAGCCAATACCTCCTTTTCCATTTTTCCTTACTTCTGCTGTATCTTTCATATTTTGGATAACATCAACAATATATTCGCTCTGTTTTGATTCTGAAATACGTTTAAAAAATAAATCAATTCTATTTATTAGCCAATCACCGTTAACCTCAAAACCTTTAGTATTCGCATTGTTTAGGTCTTTTAGTATTTTACTTTCTAAATCTTTTAAATCAGTTGTAAGGTTTTTATTGTATGGTTTATTTTGTTTTGGGAGTGAAGTGTCTTTACTCCAATCATTATAATTAATACTTAAACCTGTTTTACGTTTAAATGAAGTTGTGCGGTCAATTGATAACCTTAAATAAATAGATGCATTACTTGACTTACTTTGAAGTATAAATTTGATAGTTGCCATAATTTGAACATTTGAACACTCAAATATAATCAATTATTTAATTTAGTCAGCATTTAGTCAGCAATATTTAATACTCATTCAATTCGATTAATTTATTTTAGATTTTTAATAGTCCCTTTTATAGTAATAGTTGTATTGATTTTAAAGGGGTTTAAGTAGGTTTTATAAAGGTTGTTAATATTGTAAAAATAGACAGTTTCAAGTCCCGCCTCTTGTACATAGAAAAACCGTAAGTAGTTTATTATTAAACTTTTACGGTTTTCTTTTTTGCTATTTAGTCAGCATTTAGTCAGTGATTTAAAAAAACCTTATAAATTTCACCTCTTTATTAAGTTACTCTCATGCGTGCGTATTGTTTTGATTTTATCAAAAAAAATCGTTATCAATTTATTTCAGTAAAAAATCAGTTAACTAAAGATTGAATTAAATCGAGTTCAATTAAAATCATTAATGATTATTTGTAGAATAAAAAAACCCACATCGTTGAGAGGTGGGTAATTATAATAATTTAGAGTTTAAATTTATTACCAATCTTTATTAGCCGATTCCGATTTCATATTTTTTTCAAAATCAGAAATCAAAGCATCTGCACTATTATTGAACATTTCTGCGGTGAAACCATATTGAACTCCATAGGCTTTTTGAGAAAACATTCCATCCGGTGCAAGAATTTCAATTCTTGCTGCATTATCTTTAACTCTTATTGTTATTGTGGCGGAAAAATCAGGTATTGAAGCCGCATAAGCATTTGTACTTATTGTGCCTGTTTTCATAATGTATTTGCCTTTTACTATTCCTGCTTCCTTGTCAGAAAACTGAATTACACTTTTGGCATTGTTAAAGGTTTGAACCATCCATTCATTAGCCTTAATGTAATTATCATTTTGATCAAAAGTGTTAGTAATATTTTTCTCTTTTGCGTCAGGAGAATTTATGGCTGTTCTTGAAAGTCCACAAGAAGATAATGTTACAGATACTAAAATTATTGCAACTGTGTAATAGATTTTTTTCATAAGTATTTTTTTTAAGTTTAAATTATAAGTGAATGTAAACAATAAATATTTTAGAATGGTTTTAAATTAAAAAAGCACCCTAAATTAATAGGATGCTTTCAAAAAAAAATTGCTATGAAAAACGATAGGCTATGAAATCTATCGTTAGAAAGTAAATGTAAATAAAAATTTAATACATATTAACTATTAATTAAATATTAATTGATTAATATTTTTCTTCAAATTCATCATAAATTCTTTTTGTTTGGGGGTGGCTTAAAATGTCATCTATTGTAACATCTTGCTGAAACTTCTCTAAAAATAGAGGGCGTTCTTTGTTGTCGTTTTGGCAATAATTTTTTATAAACGCTTCAGTTTCATTAATAAGGTCAACTTTGGTCTTTTTTTTACTTTCCAAACATAAAACATTTAAACTTTTTTCTACTACTTCAATGCCTTGTAGTACATTAACATCTTTACGTTTAATAAATTCCAGTAGTTCGGTTGTATTATTAATTATTATCTGTTCCATTTTCTTTATTTGGGTTTATTCCTGTACCTAAATTTATAACAATAGGATTAAAATCCACTTCAATACTGTTTTTTAATTCAATGGTTCGGGGTTTAGGTATTATAAAACTACTTAATTTTAAAATCAATTCCAGTGCCTTTGCAGGGTCTTTTTTTGCAACCGCATCAAACCAGTTTTGTATATTATCTTGATTATTTTCTAATAAGTTAGAATAAAAATCTCTTAATTCTTTTAATTGAGTGTCCGCACCTCTTTTACTTAATTTACCCGCCTTTTTGCCTGTTTCATTATCAAATGCCATAATGTTATTTTTATGTTATTAAACGTTCTATCAATTTAATTAAATAATTCCATTTGATTGAAGTATATTTTTTGTTTGTAGCCAGTTTGTCTTATTGTTAGTTGGTTGAAATATCTGTTTCTGACTTGTTTTGCTAAATGCGAAATAATATCTTTTTCAAACTTTGGTCGGTTGCCTGTTGTATTGTTTAATAGCAAACTGCATACTTCCAAAAACTTAACTTTATTGTATCGGTGGAGGTAATTTAAAGTAGATGTTCTTATGTATTTTGCACCCTCTTTTTCTTGTGTTAATTCTACGCCGGTAACAATACATTTTTTAACTGTTTTTGTGGAGGTGCTTTGTGTAATGTTTAACCCTATACTTGAACTGTTAATAGTTACACACTTTGTACTTTCAGAAAGGCGGTTAATAATTACACACTTTGTACTTATTTCTTGCCTTAATTGTTGGTGCAAATTCTTTGAATGTTTTAACGTTATTTGATATAATCTTTTTTTGTGTCTATCTCTGTGAATCGGTTTTATATCTACAATCCAATAACGAGGGTTTGAGTAATTTTTTAATAATTGATTTTCTCTTTTGCTTAACGTTTTTTTGTTAATGGTATAGTCAAAGTATACAACCTCATCAAAACGTCTTAAAAGCATTTCTTTTGCTTTATTGAGTGTAATTACATTTACATTTTCAAAGGTTCTTAATCCTATTGTTTTTAGTTCCTCCGTTTTATTTATTTTTAGTTCAATCCTTAAAGTAAATTCACTCATTCCGTATTGATTTGATTTATTATATATTTTAAAAATAAATCGTTGGTGTGCCGCCTGTGCTAAATTGTTGTTATATCGATATTCAAAGAGTTTGTTTTTATGATATAATAAACCTTTCAAATATAAATTAGGATTAAATAAAGGCTCTGTATTAACTCCTAATTCAATGTTTTGAAATAACATTTGTTTAGGTTCACAATTAAATAAAATTTGTAGACGTTCTTTAACTTCTAAAATATTATATATGGTAAATTGATTACCATTATAGCCTTTATATATTTTTTCTTCTTTATGATTAGGGGCTTTTATATCTTTTAAAGAATTATATAATTTGTGAATGCTACCAGTAAATAAAACAATTCCACTTTCATAAATTGTAATCTTGCAAAAATGATATTCAGCAACTTTTTTAGTCGAATATTCCCCAGTACTTTCAACTACTTCAAATTTAAATTCAAGTAATCCTGAAAGTCTTTCTATATCAATTTTTAAAAGCAATATTTTAATGTAGTCTATCAAACTAAATAATTATATTTGTACATGGTATTGCGTTGCCACGTGTACCAACAATTGAACTAATAAAGAGAGGTTTTGAACGCCTCTCTTTATGTTTCTATATGTTAGTCAATTAATGGTAAAATGTTGCTTAAATCGTTTGTGAAGTAGTTTTCAAAGTAATAAACGGTTAATGTAACCTCATCGTTAAACTTGAAAATTAACAAGTGTTTACGCTTGTTTACGTCCCCTTTATAGATGTTTTGAATATCTGTTTTAAAAAGTCCAGTAATACAATTACTCCATTTATTGCCTTGCCTAATTTTTAGCCAAAAGTCTGGCATTGACAAAGCACAATTTCGATTTTTACTAATATTTATTAGGTCTGAAAGTTGAGAGTTGGCATTTAGAACTTTTACAAGTTCAAAATGTTTTACACTCCTGTACTTACCTTTATTTACTTCTTTATAAATATGGGTAACTGGTTGAGGTGTTTGCGTTGCCATAACTTCTATTTTTTAAGTTTGACAATTGCATTTTCAATTTCGGATCGTTTGTAATAAACACGTCCCGACACTCCGTAAGACTGCAAAATTCCTCTTTTAGTCCAGTTGTGAATACTTGAAATATCCACTTTTAAGAGTTTGGCGGTTTCCTGTCTGCTTAGAAATTCCGTAGGTGTTTTAGGTTGAAAATTCTTTTTTAATTCATCTAATTGAAGTTTTACGCCCTCAATAATAGCGGTTTGTAGTTGTTCTGGAGTTACTTGAACGAATTGGATTTGTCCCATATTGTTTATTGTTAATGTTAAACATTTGGAAAAAACCTATTTTTGAAGTCTAATTTTATTACCTTTGAAGTTCTCACATTTCAAGGGCATTAGATTTTACAATTGTAGGTCTTTTGCCTTTTTATATTAAACAAAGTTAATATAATTGAATGTAATACAATTATATTTTTTATAAACGTTTAACAAAGTTACTAACAATAATATATTTAATTGTACAGTTTATTAATAATATGATAATTTAATTGTACAAATTAAATACTTTTTATGAAAACGAAATTGTCTTTTCAACACTTTTTTATTATTGAATTGACCGTTAAATTTTTAACTTATTTATATGAGATGAGGTTTTAATTTGCTTTTTTAACAACTGTTAATTTAGATTCTTTTTTCTCTTTTAAGGCTTGTAAAGTGTAGAAGTCTGCTATTTGTTGTGCAATATCCAAACTATCTTTTCCAATGTAGTTTAATAACATTTTTTCTGATCCGTGAGCCGAAATACGCATAATTAAGGGCGTTGGCAATATTCCGTATAAGTTAGAGCAAAACGAACGCCTACAAACGTGTGAAGCCATTAACTCCCATTTTTGATATAAGCCTTTTATTTTTCTTTTTTGCTTGTTTCCTTTGCCTTTTTCAATAACTGTTATTTTACTATCCTCAATCATTTCGTTTATTTCTGCAATTTTGCAAATTTCTTTAATATGCTTATTGAATTTCTGAATAGATATTTTATAAGGCAATCCGCTTTTTATTATTTCTTTGGTTTTTTCTAAAACTGGAATGGTAACATTTTTACCTGTCTTTTGTTGTTTTAGTTCTATTACCTCCAAACCGTTACGATTTACAAAGTTAGTTTCATTTAATTCTAATAAGTCCCCGCCTCTTTGCCCTATATTACAGCCTAACAACAACCATTTACGAGCGTTTATGTATGCTTCATTTAATAAAACAGCATCTTCTATTGCTTTTAATTCTTTAGGGTTTAAATAAAGTATTTTTTCATTTTTAGGCTTAGTACTTTCAATTTCTTTTAATTGTAAACTGGTTTCTATTCCTTTCCTTTCAGCATAATAACAAACCGTTTTTAAATCTGATATTTTTTTTAATGCATAATTCTTTGAATACTTTTTTTCGTTAATCAAATACATTAAAAATTCATCCGCAAATTTTATGTTTACATCCTTAATTTTGTGTTTTTTACCTTTTTGATAATCAACAACCATATTATTAAGGTTATTGTATGAGTTTATTCTACTCTTTGACAAGCCAATACCTCCTTTTCCATTTTTCCTTACTTCTGCTGTATCTTTCATATTTTGGATAACATCAACAATATATTCGCTCTGTTTTGATTCTGAAATACGTTTAAAAAATAAATCAATTCTATTTATTAGCCAATCACCGTTAACCTCAAAACCTTTAGTATTCGCATTGTTTAGGTCTTTTAGTATTTTACTTTCTAAATCTTTTAAATCAGTTGTAAGGTTTTTATTGTATGGTTTATTTTGTTTTGGGAGTGAAGTGTCTTTACTCCAATCATTATAATTAATACTTAAACCTGTTTTACGTTTAAATGAAGTTGTGCGGTCAATTGATAACCTTAAATAAATAGATGCATTACTTGACTTACTTTGAAGTATAAATTTGATAGTTGCCATAATTTGAACATTTGAACACTCAAATATAATCAATTATTTAATTTAGTCAGCATTTAGTCAGCAATATTTAATACTCATTCAATTCGATTAATTTATTTTAGATTTTTAATAGTCCCTTTTATAGTAATAGTTGTATTGATTTTAAAGGGGTTTAAGTAGGTTTTATAAAGGTTGTTAATATTGTAAAAATAGACAGTTTCAAGTCCCGCCTCTTGTACATAGAAAAACCGTAAGTAGTTTATTATTAAACTTTTACGGTTTTCTTTTTTGCTATTTAGTCAGCATTTAGTCAGTGATTTAAAAAAACCTTATAAATTTCACCTCTTTATTAAGTTACTCTCATGCGTGCGTATTGTTTTGATTTTATCAAAAAAAATCGTTATCAATTTATTTCAGTAAAAAATCAGTTAACTAAAGATTGAATTAAATCGAGTTCAATTAAAATCATTAATGATTATTTGTAGAATAAAAAAACCCACATCGTTGAGAGGTGGGTAATTATAATAATTTAGAGTTTAAATTTATTACCAATCTTTATTAGCCGATTCCGATTTCATATTTTTTTCAAAATCAGAAATCAAAGCATCTGCACTATTATTGAACATTTCTGCGGTGAAACCATATTGAACTCCATAGGCTTTTTGAGAAAACATTCCATCCGGTGCAAGAATTTCAATTCTTGCTGCATTATCTTTAACTCTTATTGTTATTGTGGCGGAAAAATCAGGTATTGAAGCCGCATAAGCATTTGTACTTATTGTGCCTGTTTTCATAATGTATTTGCCTTTTACTATTCCTGCTTCCTTGTCAGAAAACTGAATTACACTTTTGGCATTGTTAAAGGTTTGAACCATCCATTCATTAGCCTTAATGTAATTATCATTTTGATCAAAAGTGTTAGTAATATTTTTCTCTTTTGCGTCAGGAGAATTTATGGCTGTTCTTGAAAGTCCACAAGAAGATAATGTTACAGATACTAAAATTATTGCAACTGTGTAATAGATTTTTTTCATAAGTATTTTTTTTAAGTTTAAATTATAAGTGAATGTAAACAATAAATATTTTAGAATGGTTTTAAATTAAAAAAGCACCCTAAATTAATAGGATGCTTTCAAAAAAAAATTGCTATGAAAAACGATAGGCTATGAAATCTATCGTTAGAAAGTAAATGTAAATAAAAATTTAATACATATTAACTATTAATTAAATATTAATTGATTAATATTTTTCTTCAAATTCATCATAAATTCTTTTTGTTTGGGGGTGGCTTAAAATGTCATCTATTGTAACATCTTGCTGAAACTTCTCTAAAAATAGAGGGCGTTCTTTGTTGTCGTTTTGGCAATAATTTTTTATAAACGCTTCAGTTTCATTAATAAGGTCAACTTTGGTCTTTTTTTTACTTTCCAAACATAAAACATTTAAACTTTTTTCTACTACTTCAATGCCTTGTAGTACATTAACATCTTTACGTTTAATAAATTCCAGTAGTTCGGTTGTATTATTAATTATTATCTGTTCCATTTTCTTTATTTGGGTTTATTCCTGTACCTAAATTTATAACAATAGGATTAAAATCCACTTCAATACTGTTTTTTAATTCAATGGTTCGGGGTTTAGGTATTATAAAACTACTTAATTTTAAAATCAATTCCAGTGCCTTTGCAGGGTCTTTTTTTGCAACCGCATCAAACCAGTTTTGTATATTATCTTGATTATTTTCTAATAAGTTAGAATAAAAATCTCTTAATTCTTTTAATTGAGTGTCCGCACCTCTTTTACTTAATTTACCCGCCTTTTTGCCTGTTTCATTATCAAATGCCATAATGTTATTTTTATGTTATTAAACGTTCTATCAATTTAATTAAATAATTCCATTTGATTGAAGTATATTTTTTGTTTGTAGCCAGTTTGTCTTATTGTTAGTTGGTTGAAATATCTGTTTCTGACTTGTTTTGCTAAATGCGAAATAATATCTTTTTCAAACTTTGGTCGGTTGCCTGTTGTATTGTTTAATAGCAAACTGCATACTTCCAAAAACTTAACTTTATTGTATCGGTGGAGGTAATTTAAAGTAGATGTTCTTATGTATTTTGCACCCTCTTTTTCTTGTGTTAATTCTACGCCGGTAACAATACATTTTTTAACTGTTTTTGTGGAGGTGCTTTGTGTAATGTTTAACCCTATACTTGAACTGTTAATAGTTACACACTTTGTACTTTCAGAAAGGCGGTTAATAATTACACACTTTGTACTTATTTCTTGCCTTAATTGTTGGTGCAAATTCTTTGAATGTTTTAACGTTATTTGATATAATCTTTTTTTGTGTCTATCTCTGTGAATCGGTTTTATATCTACAATCCAATAACGAGGGTTTGAGTAATTTTTTAATAATTGATTTTCTCTTTTGCTTAACGTTTTTTTGTTAATGGTATAGTCAAAGTATACAACCTCATCAAAACGTCTTAAAAGCATTTCTTTTGCTTTATTGAGTGTAATTACATTTACATTTTCAAAGGTTCTTAATCCTATTGTTTTTAGTTCCTCCGTTTTATTTATTTTTAGTTCAATCCTTAAAGTAAATTCACTCATTCCGTATTGATTTGATTTATTATATATTTTAAAAATAAATCGTTGGTGTGCCGCCTGTGCTAAATTGTTGTTATATCGATATTCAAAGAGTTTGTTTTTATGATATAATAAACCTTTCAAATATAAATTAGGATTAAATAAAGGCTCTGTATTAACTCCTAATTCAATGTTTTGAAATAACATTTGTTTAGGTTCACAATTAAATAAAATTTGTAGACGTTCTTTAACTTCTAAAATATTATATATGGTAAATTGATTACCATTATAGCCTTTATATATTTTTTCTTCTTTATGATTAGGGGCTTTTATATCTTTTAAAGAATTATATAATTTGTGAATGCTACCAGTAAATAAAACAATTCCACTTTCATAAATTGTAATCTTGCAAAAATGATATTCAGCAACTTTTTTAGTCGAATATTCCCCAGTACTTTCAACTACTTCAAATTTAAATTCAAGTAATCCTGAAAGTCTTTCTATATCAATTTTTAAAAGCAATATTTTAATGTAGTCTATCAAACTAAATAATTATATTTGTACATGGTATTGCGTTGCCACGTGTACCAACAATTGAACTAATAAAGAGAGGTTTTGAACGCCTCTCTTTATGTTTCTATATGTTAGTCAATTAATGGTAAAATGTTGCTTAAATCGTTTGTGAAGTAGTTTTCAAAGTAATAAACGGTTAATGTAACCTCATCGTTAAACTTGAAAATTAACAAGTGTTTACGCTTGTTTACGTCCCCTTTATAGATGTTTTGAATATCTGTTTTAAAAAGTCCAGTAATACAATTACTCCATTTATTGCCTTGCCTAATTTTTAGCCAAAAGTCTGGCATTGACAAAGCACAATTTCGATTTTTACTAATATTTATTAGGTCTGAAAGTTGAGAGTTGGCATTTAGAACTTTTACAAGTTCAAAATGTTTTACACTCCTGTACTTACCTTTATTTACTTCTTTATAAATATGGGTAACTGGTTGAGGTGTTTGCGTTGCCATAACTTCTATTTTTTAAGTTTGACAATTGCATTTTCAATTTCGGATCGTTTGTAATAAACACGTCCCGACACTCCGTAAGACTGCAAAATTCCTCTTTTAGTCCAGTTGTGAATACTTGAAATATCCACTTTTAAGAGTTTGGCGGTTTCCTGTCTGCTTAGAAATTCCGTAGGTGTTTTAGGTTGAAAATTCTTTTTTAATTCATCTAATTGAAGTTTTACGCCCTCAATAATAGCGGTTTGTAGTTGTTCTGGAGTTACTTGAACGAATTGGATTTGTCCCATATTGTTTATTGTTAATGTTAAACATTTGGAAAAAACCTATTTTTGAAGTCTAATTTTATTACCTTTGAAGTTCTCACATTTCAAGGGCATTAGATTTTACAATTGTAGGTCTTTTGCCTTTTTATATTAAACAAAGTTAATATAATTGAATGTAATACAATTATATTTTTTATAAACGTTTAACAAAGTTACTAACAATAATATATTTAATTGTACAGTTTATTAATAATATGATAATTTAATTGTACAAATTAAATACTTTTTATGAAAACGAAATTGTCTTTTCAACACTTTTTTATTATTGAATTGACCGTTAAATTTTTAACTTATTTATATGAGATGAGGTTTTAATTTGCTTTTTTAACAACTGTTAATTTAGATTCTTTTTTCTCTTTTAAGGCTTGTAAAGTGTAGAAGTCTGCTATTTGTTGTGCAATATCCAAACTATCTTTTCCAATGTAGTTTAATAACATTTTTTCTGATCCGTGAGCCGAAATACGCATAATTAAGGGCGTTGGCAATATTCCGTATAAGTTAGAGCAAAACGAACGCCTACAAACGTGTGAAGCCATTAACTCCCATTTTTGATATAAGCCTTTTATTTTTCTTTTTTGCTTGTTTCCTTTGCCTTTTTCAATAACTGTTATTTTACTATCCTCAATCATTTCGTTTATTTCTGCAATTTTGCAAATTTCTTTAATATGCTTATTGAATTTCTGAATAGATATTTTATAAGGCAATCCGCTTTTTATTATTTCTTTGGTTTTTTCTAAAACTGGAATGGTAACATTTTTACCTGTCTTTTGTTGTTTTAGTTCTATTACCTCCAAACCGTTACGATTTACAAAGTTAGTTTCATTTAATTCTAATAAGTCCCCGCCTCTTTGCCCTATATTACAGCCTAACAACAACCATTTACGAGCGTTTATGTATGCTTCATTTAATAAAACAGCATCTTCTATTGCTTTTAATTCTTTAGGGTTTAAATAAAGTATTTTTTCATTTTTAGGCTTAGTACTTTCAATTTCTTTTAATTGTAAACTGGTTTCTATTCCTTTCCTTTCAGCATAATAACAAACCGTTTTTAAATCTGATATTTTTTTTAATGCATAATTCTTTGAATACTTTTTTTCGTTAATCAAATACATTAAAAATTCATCCGCAAATTTTATGTTTACATCCTTAATTTTGTGTTTTTTACCTTTTTGATAATCAACAACCATATTATTAAGGTTATTGTATGAGTTTATTCTACTCTTTGACAAGCCAATACCTCCTTTTCCATTTTTCCTTACTTCTGCTGTATCTTTCATATTTTGGATAACATCAACAATATATTCGCTCTGTTTTGATTCTGAAATACGTTTAAAAAATAAATCAATTCTATTTATTAGCCAATCACCGTTAACCTCAAAACCTTTAGTATTCGCATTGTTTAGGTCTTTTAGTATTTTACTTTCTAAATCTTTTAAATCAGTTGTAAGGTTTTTATTGTATGGTTTATTTTGTTTTGGGAGTGAAGTGTCTTTACTCCAATCATTATAATTAATACTTAAACCTGTTTTACGTTTAAATGAAGTTGTGCGGTCAATTGATAACCTTAAATAAATAGATGCATTACTTGACTTACTTTGAAGTATAAATTTGATAGTTGCCATAATTTGAACATTTGAACACTCAAATATAATCAATTATTTAATTTAGTCAGCATTTAGTCAGCAATATTTAATACTCATTCAATTCGATTAATTTATTTTAGATTTTTAATAGTCCCTTTTATAGTAATAGTTGTATTGATTTTAAAGGGGTTTAAGTAGGTTTTATAAAGGTTGTTAATATTGTAAAAATAGACAGTTTCAAGTCCCGCCTCTTGTACATAGAAAAACCGTAAGTAGTTTATTATTAAACTTTTACGGTTTTCTTTTTTGCTATTTAGTCAGCATTTAGTCAGTGATTTAAAAAAACCTTATAAATTTCACCTCTTTATTAAGTTACTCTCATGCGTGCGTATTGTTTTGATTTTATCAAAAAAAATCGTTATCAATTTATTTCAGTAAAAAATCAGTTAACTAAAGATTGAATTAAATCGAGTTCAATTAAAATCATTAATGATTATTTGTAGAATAAAAAAACCCACATCGTTGAGAGGTGGGTAATTATAATAATTTAGAGTTTAAATTTATTACCAATCTTTATTAGCCGATTCCGATTTCATATTTTTTTCAAAATCAGAAATCAAAGCATCTGCACTATTATTGAACATTTCTGCGGTGAAACCATATTGAACTCCATAGGCTTTTTGAGAAAACATTCCATCCGGTGCAAGAATTTCAATTCTTGCTGCATTATCTTTAACTCTTATTGTTATTGTGGCGGAAAAATCAGGTATTGAAGCCGCATAAGCATTTGTACTTATTGTGCCTGTTTTCATAATGTATTTGCCTTTTACTATTCCTGCTTCCTTGTCAGAAAACTGAATTACACTTTTGGCATTGTTAAAGGTTTGAACCATCCATTCATTAGCCTTAATGTAA
>JGI1221J13441_10000722_pt1 | contig 14497 bp, 16 predicted proteins | sample LakVidmifraction_4_FD_13441 | JGI IMG/M metagenome (IMG submission 13441) | reverse complement strand
GGATTTTTGATAAAAGAAGACAAAGAGGCGGTATACATTTCACGCGAGGTAAATACGACTCATGGTAATAAACGCCGCGCGGTTATCGGTATTCCGAAAGTGGCGATTCTCGAACGCAAAAAAATAGTGGTATAATAAAGGGAATGGACATCAAGCCCTATGCCAAAAACGCCAAGCTCCACCCCGACAAGCAACTAAAGCAGATCGCAGATTCGCTTAAACGTTTCGGTTGGTTGCAACCCATAGTTGTAGATAAAGACTTTACGATCATTGTCGGACACGGCCGCTGGTTAGCTTATAAGAAATTCCCCGAAGGAATAAAAGACCCTTGGATTATAAAAGCTGATACGCTGACTGAAGACGAGGTAAAGGCATACCGCCTAGCTGATAACAAACTAAACGAAAGTCAGTGGGACATGGATTTAGCTTTAGAGGACCTAAAACTCTTACCTGAAGAATTATTCAACCTTACAGGATTTGATAAAGACTTACTCATAGAACCAGACGATCAAGACGATGTCGTCCCAGAGGACGTCCCGGCGCGCTCAAAACTAGGAGATTTGTACGAATTAGGGCAACACAGGGTACTTTGTGGCGATTCTACGCAAGAAGAGCCAGTTTTGAGGCTTTGTGGGGGCAATAGGGCCCAGATGTGCTTTACAGACCCTCCGTACAATGTGGACTACCAAGGTGGAATGGGTACCCACGAACAAAACAAAAGAGAGGGGATAAAGAATGACAAGATGAGTAAAGAATCATTCAAAGAATTCCTAACCAAAGCGATGAAACCTATCGTGGCGAATACAGACGGTGGAATATATGTGTGTATGTCATCAAGTGAGCTAGACTCGCTTAAGAGTGCATTTGAGGATGGAGGTGGACACTGGCAGTCTTTCATTATGTGGGTAAAAAACAACTTCACATTGAGCCGTGCTGATTATCAGAACACGTACGAGCCTATACTTTATGGATGGAGAAACGGAATAGTTAATCATTACTTTACACAAAGACGAGACATAGCAAACGTGTGGGAAGATTTGAGTAAAGTAAAAACAGAATACGACGGAAAATCAACAACGATTACATTCTCAGGATTTAAGGTAAAACTGGAAGGAAAGATAGGGAAAGGTGAAGTGATAAGGAAAAAGCAACACACGGATATCTGGCGACACGATAAGCCGACAAAGAGTAGCGAACATCCAACAATGAAGCCTGTAGCATTGGTAGTAGAAGCAATAACAAATTCGAGTCAGCAAGGTGACATCGTGTTAGACACATTCCTCGGCTCAGGCTCTACCCTCATAGCTTCAGAGAAGACAGGTCGTATATGTTACGGCATAGAACTTGACCCTAAATATGTAGACGTAATCGTTCAGAGATATGTAGACTACGTTAATAATCCTATGGTAAAATGTAATGGAATAGACCAAACTAATCTATGGATAAAGACTCAGAAATAACTGAAAAGAAGCTGGATACTAGATTCAAAAAAGGTTTTGACCCAAAACGGAACCTTAAAGGTAAACCTGTAGGCAAATTGAGCTACATAACAGAAATGAATAACGCTATTGAGGAATACGCCAAGCTCAATAACATGACCTCTGCTCAAGTGAATTTGAGAATTTATATGAAAGGCGCAGGTGAAGCGTTAAAAGGCGAGTATAACTTTTACCGAGACCACATGGACAGAAAACACGGCAAACCAATGCAACCTCTAACTGGCGAAGACGGCGGACCCATTAAAATTCAAGGTGTTCAAATTTCAATACAGAAATAATGGATATTAAGTTCGCTATTCGTCCGGGGTTTCTACCCCTCTGGGAGTCAAAAGCGAGGTACATCATTGTTATGGGCGGACGAGGAGCAGGACGTTCAACAGCTGTATCACAATATCTAGTGTCACGAATACCCGCGGACGAATACCTGCGCGCGGCTTTAATGCGTGCGGTCCATCACGACATCCGACACTCATGTTGGCGTGAAATTAACGATCGTCTCAATGAGCAAGACGAGGATATAAGAGGCGCGATGAGAATTACAGACAACAACATGCAGGTATCGTACGGGGATAATAGTCTCCACGCGCACGGGTTTAGAGCGTCTAGTACATCTCATAGTGCGAAGCTTAAGTCTATTGCTTCATATAACACGGTATGGATTGAAGAAGCAGAAGAGATAGGCGAGCAGGAGTTTATGACTCTTGATGACTCACTGAGAACAATCAAAGGTGATATCAAAATTATCTTGACCCTGAATCCGCCACCAAAGACTCATTGGATTATTCAGCGCTGGTTTGATTTGTTGCCGTGCGACGTGCCTGATTTTTATATACCAAAGTTAAAGCCAGGAATGGACGACGTCGAGTTTATATTCGGCACGTTTGAAGACAATTTACCCAACCTCGATGAGCACACCACGCGGAGGTACCGGGCGTATAAGGAAACGAAGCCGTCATATTACAATCAAATGATCCGTGGACTTGTACCAGAGACAGTACGAGGAAAAATATTTAGTGGCTGGAAACAAATTGACGAGGTACCGCACGAGGCGCGACTTGTGGCGTACGGCCTTGATTTTGGCTGGTTTCCAGACCCTGCAGCACTCGTGGCTGTTTATGAATACAATGGCGGGTATATCGTTGACGAGCTTGCTTATGGAACAGAGAAGAAGAACCAATTGATTGCAGAGGTAATTTTATCACAAACAAAAAAAGCTATAACTGTCGCTGACAGTGCAGAGCCTAAAAGTATTGCTGAAATAAGAAGCTACGGCGTGGATATCGTGGGGGCCGATAAAGGTGCTGATAGTGTTGTTTTTGGTATAAAAGTTGTGTCAGGCCTACAGATTTCAGTGACAAAGAGTAGTAAAAACGTGTGGAAGTGCTATGAAAACTGGGCATGGGCTGAAGATAANGACGGAAATCCAAAAGGTTTCCCNGATAANACATGGAAACATGCNATGGACGCAATTATTTACCCTCTTGTGTCGATTAATAAGATTTATCACAAAGAACCAGAGGATATNTCTCANCTTTANGACGACTCTGNNCAGTTTNCTGANATNGGTGTTTAAAAATNTGTTATAATTANNAGATAAGTAATCAAAATAGTATGAAACGACCANCAAAAAACGTAGAAGAAGTAGATATTGAAGCTGATGTTATTGCTGCACCAGACACGGTGAGTGAAGAGAAAGTCGATGCAACTAACAAAGAAGTTTGTGTTTTTGATTCATTTGGTAAAATTATTCGTATTTATTCTGCTGAAGAACACGGTAAGGATTATCGAGGACTAGCGAAACAGTTTATTGCAGATCGAGCAGGTTATTCAATTAAGTAAAGAAAGGGGGGTCTTTCTAGTGGCTAATATAACAAAAGTAAAAAGAGATAAGATTGTCGTCCAAGCGTTGCGCGAAATGGATGCTGCTCGTAATTGGAAACAAGGAGCAATCACTCGTTGGCATAAAAACGAGTCAATGTTCTACGGCAATTTCAAGGCAGGTGCTGAACGCGCCGATAATCATCAGGTAGGCACACAATCGCAACTCCAAGCGCGTGCAAACGTCGACTTAGGTAAAATGAAGTCGTTCGTTCGGTCATTGCTCTCAAAGATTGATTCACCAATCACATTTGAATTTGCTCGAGGTACTGTCGCTGATTTAAAACGAGCACAGCTACTTAATGCACTAAAGGAAAGAGATGCGGACGTTGGAGATTGGGATATCAAAGATTTAGCAGGAAAATTACAGCTCGTCCTTTATGACAGAGCTATTTTTGCATACCACGCTGACTCGTATGATGGATACTGTTCATATCTCGAGAGTGTAGACGTTTATGATTTTTTAATTGACCCAAAAGCTGGAGGCATNGACATCGACCGCGCACACTATCTCGGCCGTTATGGTATTGAAAAAAATAAGTGGGACCTCAAAGAAGGTGTAAAGGACGNCATATATATCAAAGAAGAAACTAATCTTTTAATTTCTGGCGCGGGTAATCCTGCAGCTGTGAATCAAGAGGAACTCAACAAGCAGAATCGTTACTCATACATCGGAACAGCAGACAATAAACAAATTCAGGACCCTGATCTGTATAAGTTCTGGGAGTGGTACACCACTTATGAGGGCGAAAGATATTATCTCCTATTGAGTGAGGACGGCAAAAGAGCAATTCGATGTGAATTACTATCAGACATTTTCAAGAAGGATAAAGTACTGAAAGACGCGATGTGGCCTTTCTGGTCGTATGCTTCAATCGTCGACTTAACTGAGTTCTGGACTCCGAGCTATGCCGATGGCGTGCGTGAGGTGTTTATGGCGCAGACAGTGTCTATCAATCAAATGCTCGATAATGCAGAGCAGATTAATAAGCCACAAAAGAAAGTTGATACCTCAACCATCGAGAGTTTGGCCGATCTTGTGTATAAGAGGAATGGAATTATTCGATTTAAGTCCGGCGTGGATGTTAATAAAGCGTTCCAAATTGTTGAGACACCTAGTATCAATACACCTCTTAGTGTCTACGATAAGCTCGAACAAATCCAACAGACTGAATCAGGAGTCACGTCTGGTGTTAAGGGCTCTGCAGAAGAAGACAAAGTCGGCATTTATGAGGGCAACATCGCACAAGCAGCAGACCAGTTCAATCTCCTAAATAAGTCGTATACAAAGGGGTATAAGCGCTTCGCAAAACTCTATTGGTACGGTATAGAGGACCATTTAACGAAAAAAGTTGCCGTCAAAATATTAGGACCAAAAGGTCTTGAAAAAACTGTGTTTGTCGGCAGACGAGAGGTGAGCCCATCATCTGAATATCGCATTTTAATTAATAGTTCAGACGCGGAGTCTCGATCAGATAATCTTGATAAACGAAACAAGGTTCAGTTTCTTGCTGGATATCGAGGCAACCCGCTAGTGAACCAGACAATACTCTTTGAAACAGAAGCGGGAATCGTTGGCATTGAGGCCGATCTCACTCGGTCACTTCTTGATGTGCAAGAAACTGGTACTGCGCTCATTATCTCCGAGGCTGAGCGGGATATCGAAAGTATCCTAGACGGAAAGGTTATCGAGCCGAATATGAATGCAAACATTGCATACGCGAATCATTTCCTCGATTACATGAAAGACCACGAAGAGGACATGAGCGAAGACACGTTCTTGCTGATGAAAGATTACTTGTCTCGTACTGAGTCTATCATCATCAATAACATGGGTACTCAGCTTATGAATAATGTCGCTAAGGAAGGAGGGATAGGGGCTAATGGTGTGGATATTGAGGACACCGAGGAAACATTAATAGAAGAACCAGTAATAGAAGAACCAGTAATATAAAAAATATATGCCAACACGATCAAGACGAAAAGTTGCAGAAGCTGCGAAGCAAAGGAGACTACGAAAAGTAGAAGGGAGCCCTGAACAAGCTGCATATCTTAACTCGACCGCCGGACTAGCAATCGAGACGGTGAAAGGTTTACCAAAGGCGGCGGTTAAGGTCGCAAAAGCAATTGTGAAAGCTCCGGTTAAGGTCGCAAAAGCAATTGTGAAAGCTCCGGGAAAGCTCGTTGACAAGTTTGTTGCGAAGCAAAAAGGAGTTACAGACGCGAAGAGAAACAGGAATACACAAATGATTATTGATAATTTTGGCTCCATCGAGAATTACAAGCAGTTGCAGGAATCTGAAATGAAGATCAAGAAATCTAAAAACAGATATAACAAGACAAAATAAATGCAATACACAATCAAAAAACATTTTGAAGGAGAGGGGCAGACTGAATTTGATTCGATTATTGAAGTGTCCGGTTTAACAAGTGAGGTGTCGGTTAACATTTTGCTCGATCATCTCGAAAGTGTTCAAAAGAGTAAGAAACAGCAAGAGGGTCAAGTTAAGGCGAATGAAATGCAGATCGAACGGGCTATTGAAGAGCTGCCTTTTTTGAAAGATATTCCTGAAGACAAGTTGCACCTTGTATTCTCGTTTGTTTCAAAACGCTTGGCCAACAAAGAGTCTGTCGACATTCTGAACACTTGCGATGCAACTATTGAAACGTACCAAAAGCATTTACAGAGTATTGAAGACCAGACGGGTATCAGATGTGTGCCAGTAGTTAGTCCGATTCAAAATGATGGATAAGGATATTCTTAAAGAAGAGTACACCAAACTAAAGGCGCTTGAAGCTGTCTCGACCCTTGAGGGTGTCGTGTTGCTGAAGGAGTATGTAAAAGGAAACGTCGTAACCTCACTGTCTGTCCTGCTCTCTGTTTACATGGAGAAGTCAGATTCCGAGATTAAAGCGCTTTGTTCAACGATCAAGGCAAATTTAGACTTGTATCAGCTGATTACTGGTAATGCGAAGCAGATCGAAGCAATTGAGGAGATGCTCGACCCGAAGTAATTCTCGGTTGTCGCATACACATAGGGTGGTTTTGCCCCCTCTTAACCAACTTGTGTGTAGCCGATAACTTGGAATAACTTTTCATGTTATAATTATAAGTAATAGTTACCAGATGGCGCACTGGTGTACCAAAATAGCCGCAGACTATTATGAAACCTGATGTTAAGGACTCTCCGGCCGTAAAGGAGGGTGAAGTCTCACCTAAAACAGATGATGTGGCAGTTGGCGATATTGTGACTCCTGTAGCTAATAAGGATAAACAAATCGCACAAGATCAGAGGAAACGAGCAGAGAAAGCTGAAGCTGAAAAGTCAGCAGCAGACTCAGTAGTGAGTGCCTTACAAGAAGAAGTCGCTAAATTGAAGAATGCTGGGGTTACAGGTGAAAAATCTGTCCTACAGGTCAACGATGAACTGCGTCGTCTTTCAATGGAGCACAATATTGATGAAACATTTCTCGCCAGTCTAGTTTCGACTGTTCGATCGGCTACCACAAAAGAAATAAGAGAGGAACTTGAAAAAGATTACAGTCCAAAGATAACTAAAATTGAGTCGGAGCGCAGTCAAGAGAAAATGGATGTGAAGTTCAATGAACTATACGCCAATGTTCTCGCAGACATGCCCGAATACAAGAATGTTGTTAACAAAAACGTAATTAAAACACTCGTATTTAATCCCGAAAACGCTAAGAAGACACTACCGCAGATTGTGGAAGAAGTTTATGGGGCGTCAATTGCGGGAAAAAAGTCTATTGAACTTTCACGAGGTTCTCGAGAGCAAGAGTCACCTAATCTCAGTAATCCATCAAAAGAAGACTGGGATAAGATAGAATCTGACCCGAAAGCTCATGAGGCATGGGCAAAGAGTACTGAAGAACAAATTAAAGCGTATTTATAAAGATAGAGGGGGGATTATTAATTAAAATTTATCCCCATGTTAGACGCATTCGCACGTAATTTCTCAAATACATATCAAGAATTTTTTCCAAAGGTCTTGATCGCAATGAGAATTTCAAACACCAGATTATTGTCCGATCTTACTTTTGGACAGAGCGTTGACCGAGTACGCTACGACATCTCGGCTGTTGATGTTCAGGATCGAGTAGCTCGAACTGACGGAACAGTTGACCTAGTATCAGACGAACGAGAAACTTTGACTGTCGATCAAGACAAGATGACCTTGTTCAACCTTTCTGCTAAAGAAATGGTACAAGCTGGTCCTCTTAATCCGGGTACTATTATCGGCGGACAGGTTGCAGTTAAACTTGCGACTTATGTCGATGCCGATATTCTTAATCAGACTTTGCTCGGCTTTGCTGATTTCGACACAGGTTCTTTGACAACACTTATCGCAAACGGCACACCGATTGCTCTTACATCAACTACTGTTCCTCAAATGGTTTCTCGTCTTCCAGCAATGCTACGACGAAACAACCAGAATTTGAATAACTTAGCTTTTGTTATCGATTCAATTGGTATTTCAGACATGTTCCAGTACCTATTGGGAAAGAATGCAGATTTTGTTAACTCTCTATTCCAGAACGGTTATGTCAACGAACAGGTCGCTAGTGCAGAAGTATACGTCTCTGAAAACCTTACAGGAGAAGCAACTCTTGGTATGGCTACAAACGCAACAGCAGGAGACACAATCACTGTTGAAGGTGTTGTGTTCACAGCTCGTGCAATCCCGTCATTGGCCGGAGAATTCGATATCGCTGGTTCTGCTGATTTGACTCGTGAAATTATTAAGAACGCTATTAACGGCTCAGCAACTGGTAAGGACACCGCAACTGGTTACTTCGAAGTATCTGCCGCTAATCGACGTATTCTTTCTAAAACGAAGAGAATCACAGCAACAAATAACGACACAACAAATATTCTTACTATTGTTGGTGTTGGCTCAGGACGATTCACTCTCGCTGAAACATTTACAGATGCGACTGACGCTTGGACAAGAAACTTCATTCACGCTTATTTCGGAAAGAAAGGCGCAATTGATTGTGTTGTTCAAAAGGAGTCGAAGATGGAAATGCTGCAGGAACCAAAACAGCCGGGCTCAAAAAACATCTCTAGCACAATCATTTACGGTCTAAAGACCTTCACTGACGGTACTCAGAAGTTTCTTGACGTTCTAATCGCTGCTTAATAAAATAAATAAATAACATGCCTTATCGAGTAAATGATAACGTCTTCATCTACACAAAAGATGAAGCTGGCCTTGCTCTTATCGCTTCATATAGCGGAGGTGCAGTCCCAACAACTGCGAGTACTTTTGCTCTCGGATGTGAACTCACAAATCTGTCTAATGGCGTCGTTTTCAGAAACCTCGGCACAGTAGCAGTCCCAGTATGGGAGCTTAATGTCGGTTCAACTTCTGATAGCAGGACGATCGCTTCGGTTTCTAACGGAACAACAGAAGTGTCAGTGTTCGGTGCTACTGGTCTTCCTTACGCAATCACAATTACAGGCGTATACCTCATAGCACGAGACACGACTGCAACCAACGTCACAGTTGAGGCTCCAGCTTCAACGGTGGTGTGTACGATTGCTAAAGGTACTGTCTCTGGTGTATTAGTTGGTGCGGCTACGCTTGCTAACACTGCAGTTCCTGCAAGTACAAACGTCATACTTGACGGTTCAGGTGCAGGTGTTGCTCAGGTGTTCATTACGTACAGACGAACTTAGTGTTTCCGATTTCGACATCGAAATAATAAAGTTTGTGAACTTCTTTCGGTCGTCACCCACGGGTGGCTTCCGAGGATAAGTCCATAAAAAAAATGTTACAAAATACACAAGACATCATCAACGAATTTTATACATTGATAGGAGATACTAGCGATTTGTCTTCCAATGAAGTTTTAAAGTTAGTCAACAAAAACTATTTTGAAATATTAAGAAGTAAGCAATGGGAATTTTTAAAGAAAGAAGCAACTGGCAGTGTGTCCGGTACAGACATTACACAGCCGACTGATTTTTCAAATCTTTTGACGGAGAATCCTAAGATTTATGTAGGAGAGAAAGCTAATGAGTTTATGGTTATTCCGTTTAATGATCGTAGACTATACACAAACCAAAATCTCATTGCATATTATGACGCGAGGCAAAAAAAGTTTGTTTGTACTAAGACTCAAGACGACACATATTCATTCGACTATATTTATATGCCGGAAGCTTTAGATTTAGTTGCCAGTACTCCGGTGTTTCCTGCTCGTTTCTGGGGCGTGCTTCCATTTTTCATGGCGAGTGATAACGATTTTATTCAATTATTTGAAAAAGCGAGGTCCTATGCTGCGGAAAATCGTTTGAGGGGCGAAATGATTTTGAGTGACTTGAAGATGTGGAACGATCGTATAACGATGATGCAAACATACGGAAATTAAATGATTACTCAATTTCAAGTACAAGATGGCTGGTTATATGTCTTATTGAATGATGGCACAATGAATAGGAAGTTTATGACGCACGCTTCTCTTGCAGAATGGGAAAACATTGAGCTTCCCGTCGTTTTAGAACTTGTCACATCAATTCAATCGAAATCAGGTGAGGCTAAAAGTATACTGTCTTCATGAGAGATAAGATAAACAAATTTTTTGTCAGTGGTATTCAAAATCTTGTGTCCGACGAGATTATAGCGAGTGACGCTGCCTCCAGTTCTATGTCATGGCGAACAAAAGACGGTCGCATTGAGTTGGTTAGAGGCCGACAGGAGTACGGAGAAAACACTGCGAATGCTGAGCTGATGACAGAAGCTAGTGATAACCTGACGACAGAAGCAGGTGCTATTTTTATACTCGACCAATCTGAAGCAAGTGCCGCAGCAGTAGGTGCAACTTACGCCCAAATATTTGCTCCAAGACAAGACAGTCTCCGCGTTCATTTTCGTAAGGTCAATACAAAAATTCAAGTTTACGACGCTACAAGTGAAGAATGGCGCGATGTTATTATCGGCCTGACTGCTGACTCGGATGTATTTTTTGCCCCGTATGCTTCACTTGCAGGAAATTACGTTTTTATAGGGTGCCAAGATGGGCTATACAAAATTAATCTCGCCAACCCATATTCGTTCAAGGATATGTACGACTCAACTAAGAATCACAAGGGGTATATTTTTATTAATGAGGCTCGTATGTTTTTATGGAATCGTTTTGACACTCCGGGTGATCAGACGGCGATTTATCTTTCAAAAATCGATCCGCAGGGAACAAATTACACGGCAGTAGTTAACGAAAATATAGGTGCGTCAGGAGGGACTGTTTATACAGGCACACTTTCACAGGCGACGGGGCTCCGCTTTGTTTTCGGCCTAAACATCACAGGTACGACTGCAGCAGGGATTGAGACATTCACTGATAATCAGAACGGAGGCCTCACGAGTGATAAGGGAGGCACAGGGACAATCGATTACTCTACAGGTATATATAGTATAACGTTCAACGCGGCCATCTCTGCGGGCAACGTAGAGGCTGACTATCAATATGAGAATTCTAATACCAACGGCATCACAGACTTTACTTTTTCAGCGCCACGACTAGCAGGAGAGGGCGACTTTATTCCACAAGAATATCTTGGTGAACCAATTCGCAACGTTATCCCTTTTGACGGCAGATATTACTCATTCAAGCCAACCTGTGTGTATGAGCTAGATTTAACATCTGACGACACGAATGCGACTAACGCTGTATTCAGGTCCGATATTGGTGTGAAGTCTTTGCGTGGCGTTGTCGCTACAAGTAAGGGAATTGCATACATCGATACTGCGAATCCTGACAAGCCTCTGCTCTCAATGCTTGTTCGAAATCCAGTCGGGGGTAATCTTGAACCTATGAACATGACACCATTTTTCGCATGGGAAAACTATTTGTTCGACCAGTGCATTATGGATACATGGGGTGAGTATATCCTTGTCTCATGCCGCACAAAAGACTCAGATAGCAACAATCGTTTGATTCTAGTTAACACTTCACAAAAGTATTCGGTTGACGTTACATACTACGGTGTCAGGTCCTTAGCTAAAAATGAGGGTCTATTGTTTGGAGGCGGCGCTTTGTCAGAAGTTGTATATCAACTATTTACAGAGAACGATGACCTCGGTTCTGTCATAGATAACTATTGGATTAGTAAAAATGAGAATTTTGGTAATGACCTACTAAAAAAAGTACGTTACTTAGAGCTTAAAGGAATTATTGACCCTAACCAATCGTTTGAAGTGTATGCCTCGTTTGATAATGATACACAACAACTGATCGGTGCAGTGCTTGGAAGTGGTGATTACGTCGATTTGTCCAATCCTCAATTTATCGAAACGGATCTGTCTACTTCATCCGAAACAGGCCTTATCGGAGGCGACACAGTCGGGTCATCAGCTTTAGGTGGAGGCCTAGGTACGACACCAACAGGCGACAGTATCATCGCGTTTCCATTCTATACGCGTATGAAAATCAGGACTCCAAAGTTCAGAATCCGACGCTTGATATTCATATCGCTAGGTTACGGGTACTGTGGTATCGATATGATTAAAGATTTTGATATTTTGGCATTTGAGCAGAGGATTCCGGCACGCTTTAGAATTAAAAGATATGTCAGTTTAGATGGCACAACGACCGATTTACCGACACAACCTTAAAGTATGTTATAATTAACAAATAATTAAGCGGGGGGAAAGTCTTAATTGTGGCTCAAAAGAAAATAACAGAATTAAGTGCGATTACAACCCCTCCGTTAACAGACGTATTGCCTATTGTCAGCGATCCGGGAGGCACTCCAGCTACGAGTAAAATTACAAAACAAAACCTTGTAGGAGGCAGTATTTCACTTGCTTCAAACTTCACAACAACGGCTTTGACTGCTACTGATATCACAGGGTTAACATTTAGCGTTGCCGCAAATGAAATTTACTCAGTCGAGGTGTATGGCACATGCTCAAAGGGAACATCAAGCGAAGGTTTAAAGCTTGCTATTGGTTGCCCTGCTTCCGCAACTATTGCAGGTGTGCAATATGGTGGTGCTGCAACTTTAGCGGCTCCACAAGTTCCATCACTTATCTCAGCAATCAATACACTTGGCACCACCCTTAGTACAGGAATTGGCGTACAGGTCGCTTTTAAACTCGTTTGTAGAGTTGTGAACTCTACAAATGCAGGAAGCATTAAAATTCAAGTCGCTTCAGTTACAGCAAACACTGCCACGATATTCGCTGGTACTTATATGGTATTTAGAAAATGTAGCAATATATAGTCATGACTTTAACTTTACCTAAAGCAGTCGCAGATTTTTCCAAGCAATTAGCGGATTCCGTGTCTATTGCTGACGTCGTTGCTTCTTTAAACAGCGGACTAGATGCAGACGGCAATCAACTTACGAATCAAAAGATTTACGGTTTTACAGTAGACGCCGGATCACGAAAAGAGTATATCGTTGCTTATCTTGATAATAACACCGAGCTATCTCAGATCGTTTCTATCTCAAGGCAGGGCGCAGCAACAACAGGGTTTGTTAAGAGCCACAACGTAGGAGCCAGTGTGCAGATCACAGACTGGGCTTTATTGTCTCGTATTACAAATATGCTGAACGGAACAACTGATTGGGACGCGGGGGTTCCACTCAAATATGATGCAACACCTGCACAAACTAATCCTCTCGCATTGGCGACTGTTCAATTTGTACTTGATACAGCTTCAGGTGCGACTGTTCTCGCATTTAATCCACAAACTGTTGATGGTGTTGTCGGGGAAGGCGTGACAAACGGAGACTGGGTTTACTTTAAAGAAGCAGACGGTAAATGGTGGAAAACTGATGCTGACGTCTCTGCCTCTAGCGTTGGTGTAAAAATTGGTAAAGTTCGAGCGACAACTTTGGCTAACTCAGGAGTCACTGGCGGTATATTTATTTCAGGGACCGAAACTGTCGCGACTTATGTAGCAGGGACGACTTATTATATTTCAAATACAGCAAGTGCTTTGTCGACATCAGCGGGAACTAACTCTGTAAAGGTAGGTGTAGGCGACCAAAATGGGGATTTGTTAATGACACACACAACAGTAGTCGACGCTTCCGAGACAGTAAAAGGTATTGTAGAAGAAGCAACACAAGCAGAGGTGACGGCGGGAACAGCTGTAGGGGCAACAGGGGCGAGACTTTTCATCAATCCGTCGACTCTTGTATTGGCAATGCCAACAAGAAAGATTTATTTTAATATTGGATTACAGGATACCCAATTTGATATTTCTAACCCGAGTGGAACAACCTTTAGATATACTGATGATTTATCCGCCGCACGTTCAGGTATTACAGCGACTACTGTACCTATCGGGACGATTCTCAATATAAACGTAGCCGCATTTGCTAATGGTAACAGAGGGACTTTCACAGTTACGGGTAGCGGTGCTAATTATTTTGAGGTCACAAACGCTGCTGGGGTTGTGGAAATTAACAAACTCATAGGAAGCGGGACTGACAGAATTCAAGTTGGTGGCACGACGTGGACAAAGCCAGCAACTTTAAAGTGGGTTCATATCCAAGCTGTTGCATCAGGTGGCGGTGGTGGTTTTTCATCCGGCGAGGGCGGAGGCGGTGCAGGTGAATTTATTGATGCGTTTGTTTCAGCGGCCTCTCTTGGTGCTACAGAAACCGTGACTGTTGGTAAGGGTGGTAATCTAACATCTAACGGCAACGATACAGTCTTTGGGTCGTTGTTCACATTGATAGCTGGTCTTGGGACATCTACACAAGTTGGTGGTAAGGGCGGAGGTGCAAGTTATGTTGATGCCAACGGACGTATGCGTATTCGAGGTGGTAACGGACAAGCTGGGGACACATCGGAAAATATCCCCGGTAGTGGTGGTGTTAGTTTTTTTGGGGGTTCTAATACTCATAGCGGTGCTGGTGGTCCTGCTGCTGGTGAAGGCCCGGGTGCTTGGGGTTCTGGTGGNNNGGGCTGGGGTGGTATTAATTCTCATGGAGCGACAGGGGTGCTGATTATTACCGAACACTATGTCTAAAACTGTAGAAATAAAAGTAGNTAGTTTCTTTGGAGGGGTATCAGACGACCCTCGTTCTTCTGGTATTGGTGAATTTATAATCTCGAAACACTTTGATATTTTCTCTCAAC
>JGI1221J13441_10000713_pt1 | contig 14581 bp, 14 predicted proteins | sample LakVidmifraction_4_FD_13441 | JGI IMG/M metagenome (IMG submission 13441) | reverse complement strand
CGTCGTCAGCCGCCACACCGGGAGCGGCCTTGATGCGAGCGCTGGCGTCGCGCTTGGCGAGGGTGTTGGGGGTTGCGGTGGTTGCGCCAGCACCGCCGGCCTTGCCGGTCACGATCGCAGCCCGCGCTTCAATCACCACCCGCACCCGGTCGCCGTCGGCTAGTCCTCCGACCAACGTGTCGGGGGTCGCTGCTAGTGCGGCCGCCTCACCGTCAAGCCGAACCTGTAACGGTGCGCCGCTCGTGACCGTCGCCCATCGTGGTGCCGCTGCCCGCTCCGACTCGAGTGTCTTGATACGTGCCTGTAGCCGCCCCAAAACTTTCAGCAGGTCGCTGTCGATCATAGGTCTCGAACCTCTCGCAGGGTGGACTCCATCAACTCTAGGCCGTCGCCCCCGAGGTCGATGCTCATCCCCTCGACGGTGTGTCGGGCATCTATCCCTGCCGGGACTCGCCGTAGCTGGACGACGTCGTTGAGGTCCAGCGGGATCATTGCGTGGGTGAGGGGAATGCTGGCCGTCACGCTCGACGCGTTGATGAGCCTGCGGCGTGCTAGCTCGTGCGCCGTCGCTAGGTCGACCGCGTCGATGCCGGTGTTCGTTTCCGTCTTTACGAAACCGCGATACGGGATCGACGTCTGCGACGTCGGGTCGGTGTTTTCGGCGACCCCCACCAGGGCTTCCGTGTCGGCGCTGCCCGTGCCAATCATCAGCACCCGGTTTGGGATTTTGTACAGGTCGCGGTCGCGGGTGAATTCATCGACGTAGATGCTGTTCGCTCCGTCGAGGAGCGGGTAGCGGGTCGGGCGTGCGGCCGGTCGCACATACGGGTCGGCCGTGAACCTCCCGTATCCGTCCGCACCCAATGCCCAATAGTTGATCGTCGTCAGCAGTTGGTTGATGATGGTCAGGCGGCTGGTCCCGGCATCCCACGTCATTGCGCTGCTCAACGTTGCCGTGCTGTCGGTGATCGCGTCGGCTGTTTGGCCGGCCGCGATAATCTGCTCCCGCACCGCGGTGGTGACGACGGTGCCGGCTGGGTACGAAACCGCGGCCGGGATCTCGTCCGTTTCCAGCACCGTTAGCTTGCCGAGTAGCTCGATCGCGCCGGACCAGCGGCCGTCATTCCACGCGTCGGCTGGTGCTGCGGGGATGAAAATTCCGAGCGGCCACTCGTGGTCGTCTACGAATGCCCACGGACGGATCCTGGTGGAGTGCCAATCGATGACCTCTGCGCCGGTGATGTCGATGCTGCCGCCTGCCCGGATGCGGCTGTGCGCGTTGTAGTCCAGGCTGCCGCCATTGACGCCGTCCAGCCACCCGATGCGGGCTTCATCGTTGTCGAGCAGTTCGTACTTGAACCCGACGTCGTCTCTTGCTCCGTCTAGGCCGACCAGCGTCGAGTGGTCACTCATCGGTTTCCTCGATCGTATAGCTCACGTCGACAATCTCGGGGCCGACCCATGCGTGGGCGAATCCCTCGAGGCCACCGAAAATGTGGCGACCTTTCGGGTCGCGGTAGCATCCGACGTTGCTCTCTTGGGCGGCTTGCTCCCAGTCGGTGAGGGTGCTGGTGGTCCCGTCGGCAAACAGTCGGCCTGCTGCGGTGATCGCCAGTTCGGTTGCGGTGCCACCAAAAAGGACGCGCTTTTTGCGGCCGGCGAACTTGTGATACGCCTTCGCCCGGTTGGCGCTGCCTCCCGGTTGGGGGCGTGCGTGCATGACCGCCACGGTGCCGTAGCCGGGGCCGTAGTTGTAGAACGTTCGGCCAGGTTCTGCGGTCTCGAGGTCCGGTTGGGTGCTCGCGTCGGTTGTTGCTCCGAGGTCCGTGTACAGGTGGGCCCGGTAGCGGGTGATCCCGGCAATGGTGGGGATCGGGTCGTTGACCAGGGTCGCCGTCTCGGGCGTTAGTGCGACCGGGGTGGTGACGTTCGCCCAGGTCGTGCCGCCGTCTAGCGATCGTTGCAACCGTGCGGTAGTCGCGTCCTCTGTGACACCGGGGGTTGCCGCTGCTGGGGTGATCGTTATCAGGGCCGCCCCGGTTTCGGGGACGTACTCCGCACCGATCGTGGCGTCGGCCGGTAGCAGGTAGGCGACACTAAAGGTGCTGTCTGTGGGCTCGGACCATAGGCCGCTCGCCGATTGGACTTCGGTGCGCAGGGTGAACGTTTCGCCGTCGCCTAGCTCGGTTTCCATCGTCCAGGTTGCGGTGGTGCCCGCGCCGGGCTGTGTCTCGATCGGGGTGCCGCCCTGCAGGAGCGTGAGTTTCCACGCAGCCTGGGCCTCCCCTTGGGCCTGGTAGTACGTCCACGCCGCTGCCAACTCTGCGGTCGCCAATGTTGCGCCGTCGAGCGGTGCGTCGTTTGCTACGGTCGGGCGGGCCGTCGTGGCGTAGGTTCCCGTCGCGGAGTAGATGCCCGCGTCGGGGTGTTGGCCCCACGTCTTGACCTCCCATTCGACGCCGCTGCCGTTGGGGTAGGTCCCTGCCGCCAATACCCACGACGAGGCGCTCGAGGTGATCGCCGTTTCCGTGGTCCAGGTGGGGTTGCCGGTCTCGCGGTGTCGGATCTGAAATTTGCTCTGTGGGGACGTGTCGGTGGGGTTGTGGATCCAAGTGAGGGTGCGGGCCTCCGTGGCGTCTGCGGGGGTGCTGGGAGCCAGCCCTGTGGGCGCATTCGGTGGGGCGGCTAGTTGAATGTTTGCCGTCATGACGGTGCCGGACTGGAGGTTGTCACCGGCCTCTGCCGCGGCGTTGTTGATTCGGGTGGCAACCCTGTAACGGTGCGTGTCGATCGGGTTGGGTGCTGTGTCCATGTGCGTGGTCGGGCTGGTGCTCCCGGCGACCGTCGTCAGAGCCGCCCAAGTGGTGCCGTTGTTCGTGGAATGCTCGAGGACGAATTCGACCGCACCGACCCGCTGCGCCGGGGTGATCAAAATTTCGATATCGTTGCCGGCCGTTTTGGTGGCAACCGCCGAGGTCGGTGTCGCCGGGGTGGTGTAAACGACCCCGGTCGCACCCGAGGTTGCGGTGCCTGCCGCGTTGACCGCCTGGATCCGGTACCTGTAGGCGCGGTCACCTTCCGCGGTGTCATCGTTGTAGCTCGTCGCGGCCGCCGACAGGCCGGTGGCGATCGTCGCGTACGCTCTCCACGCCCCGGTGTTGAATTCGCTACGTTGGACCCGTTGCGAGGTGGCCGGGTCGGGTGCTCCCGCGTTGATCGTCCAGCCGAGGGCCTGCCTGGTGTCGCTCACTCGGGTTGCGGTGACGGTGCTCGGTGCTGCTGGGGTCTTGACGATGTGGTCCGGGCTGAAACTTCCCGAAGTTGCCGCCGACCCAATCACGCCAGCCGAACTCGACGCAGAAACAGATGCTGTCTTGTCGCCGGCGGCGTTGTGGTAGACGCGTTTGGTCCAGGTGCGCAACGTTCGGCTGTTGTAGTTGCGAAAGTCGTACCCGAACGAGCCGGAGACGGTGCTGCCGTCGATCGTGGCGCTATAGGTGCTGGTCGGGTCCGTATCCCAGGAGCCGAAACCTCCGGCGTCCACAATTTTGAGGCTGCAGGCCAGGTCGGTGTAGTTGCCCAGGACGCTTTGTGGGCCCTGGGTTACGGTGAGGACCAGGTCGTAATTCCTTGCTGAAAACCTGTCACTGTAGGTCGTCACGGCGTCATCCCATTCTCTCTAGGGTGCGCGCTTTCGTCACCGCGCTTTTCACATTGCGGGCCGCCTCGCCAACCAGGCCCAGGTGGGTGGCGATCGTTTCCGCTAGCTGGTCGATCGTGGCGTCGGTGAGGTCGACCGCACCAACGTGGCCGGTGGTCGCTGCCCGCTCGATAACCTGCCATTGCGGTTCGGTGAACACGTACTCTGGCCGGCCGGTCGCGTTCATCGCGCTCGTGCTGCCCGGCTGTAGGATCCCGCCGTTGTCGTACTTGATGAAACCGGCCGGGTCGACCGCGTTGCCTTGGGTGCCGTCGCGGACCTCGAAGTGCAAATGCACGCCGGTTGCGTTGCCTGTTGCACCCTGCTGGCCGATCCTCTGTCCGGCCTTGACCTCGTCACCGACGCCGGCACCGAGGGCCGCCATCGACGGGTTGTGTGCGTAGTAGGACCAAAGGTCCGGGCCGTGGTTGAGGAGCATATTGATGCCGCCGGGGCCTCCGCTGCCGATGCTCTGAACTAGGCCGTTCGCTGCGGCGTACGTGTTGCCGCCTCCGGCAATGTCGACACCGGCGTGGAGTCGCCCCCAACGCTGGCCGAATCCTGACGTGACCGGGCCGTAGCTTGGGCGCGTCATGCTGCCACTTTGGGTGCCCGTGTAGGTGGCGTTCCCTGCCGCCTTGTCTGCTTCATCGATACCGGCGATCCACGCGAGCGCGTCATCGATGCCGCCCTCGGCTGCCTGCCGGGCAATGTCCGCGATCCCCTGCTCCGGTAGGACCGCGCGCAGGCTGGTCCGTACCGGATCCAGAATCGCTGCGGCGGCTTTCGCCAATCCTCCGCGCACCCACTTCACGGCGTCGCCGACCACACCCTTTACGGTGTCGGCTGCGCTGCTCACCCAATCACCAATGCCGCCGACGGGCATTGCCGCGTTGGCCATGCTGGTCCCGTCGAAAGCGCCGAGCGACGCGGTGGGTGCCTGCTGCTCTCCGGCCATCATCGCTTGGGTGTCGGTCGCGGTGTAAATTTGGCCGGGGTTGGTGAAGTCCACTAGCTCGGGGCCTTCCTCACCGACCAAGGCCCAGCCGCCTCGGTGCAGGCCGCCCTCGGCATAGGCGGGAATCGTTGACATGAGCGGTAGTGGTGTGCCGCCTACGAAATCGAGGACCTTGTTTACTGCCTTGCGCAGCCCGTTGTTGTAGACCGTCTCAATTACGAAGTTGATGGGCTTCGCTGCTAGGTCACGGATTTTGTCCCATGAGGTGCCGATCGCGTCCTTGGCTGTTTCGAACGCGCCGGGGATGGTCTCGCTGACAAACGTTTTCATGGTTTCGAATGCGGGCTTGAGTTGGTTTTCCCACACACTGGTGATGCCGCCGACCAACGTGTCCCACCCGGTTTTCATCGCTTCCCATGCCGGTTTGATCGCGGTGTCCCAAAGCCAGGACGCCACTGCGCCGACCGCCTCGAATACGGGCTTCAGGACGTTCCTCCAAACCAGGCCGAATGCTGCGGTGAGGACGCTCCACCCGCGCTCGATGTTGGTGAAAACGATCGATAGCATGTTGCCCCAAAGCCAACCGGCTACTGCTGCGACCGCGTTGAATACGGGTTGCAGAATGTTGTCCCAATACCAGGAGAACCCGTCTGCTAGGAAGGCCCACGCTGTCGTGATGGCCTCAAAGGTGGGTTTCAGGATCGTGTCCCAAAGCCAGACCGCGGCTCCCGCGACGGCGTCCCATACGGGCTTGAGGACGTTTTCCCAAACGTCGGAAAACACGCCGCTTACCCATTCCCAGGCTGTCGCTAGGGCGTTGGTGAAAACCTCCCACGCTTTCTGCCCGACCTCCGTCTGGGTGAAGAAGTAGACCAGGCCGGCTACCAATGCGGCTATCGCTATGACGACGATCCCGATCGGGTTCGCGGCCAGCACAGCGTTGTAGGCCGTCTGCACGGCGATGGCGATCTTGGTGGCCATCTGCCACGCCGCGATCGCTCCCTTCCACAGGTAGAACGCGGTGGTGGCCCCACCAACCGCCGAGGCGATTCCTAGGAGCCAGGTCTTATTGTCTACGAGCCAGCCACCGAATGTTTGCAGGGTCGGTATCGCGGTCCCTGTTAGGTAGCCGAGGAGGGGTNTCACTCCGTCGCGTAGCGTGTCCATGAATCCGCGCTTCAACGTCTCGAGCGTGATCGTGGCGTTGTCNTTNAGGGTGGTGTCGAGTGCTCCGGCTGCGCCGGTGACGTCACCGAGGCTGCCGTCCATCGACCCTAGCTGGTCAATGAACGCAGGAATCTTGTCCGTGCCGAGGTCCTCGAGGGGTGTGCCAAATAGGGCGATCGCGGCGTTGGCCTGCTCGGTGGGGTCCTTGATGTTTTGTAGGCCGACGACCAGGTTGTCAAGTGCTCCCGCTGCGGTGTCGCCTCCCGCTAGGAATGCGGCGCTCATGTCGGTGGCCGAAAGTCCGGCCGCCTCATAGGCTTCGACGCTGGTGGCGCTCATGTCCGTCGACCGGATCGTTAGTTCCTTGACCGCGTCACCCATTTTGTCGATGCCGTATTGGCCGTTCGCTGTTGATGCCACAAGCAGGCCCATCGCTGCGGGGCCGTCGATGCCTAGCTGGCTAAACGACTTCGAGTATTCCTGGGTGGCGTCCATCACTTCGCCGCGTAGCGCTGCCGGGACCTGTTGCATCGACGCGGTCATGAGGTCGAATGCGTCTGTCGCGTCTTTGGCCAGCCCGTTCTCGATCAAAATTCCGGCGTTGCGGGCGGCTTCACCCACGTCGATGTCAAACGCGGCCGCCAGCGACATCGCCTTGCCGGTGATGTCCTCAATGTCGGCGCTGCTGGCGTCGCGCATCCCGGCGATCGAGCTAACTACTGAATCGACCGACCTGGTCACGTCATCCATGCTGTCGCCGTAGGCGTTGGCATAAAGTTCGCCGGCCGCCTTGCCGTACGTCTCAGCCTGTTTCGGGGTGGACCCGAGGGCCGCGTTCAATTTGTCGGCCGCGACCTCCATGCCCATCTCACTTTGGAACGCTTCAACTAGCAGCGCCACGCCTCCTGCCGCTGCGGCCAGTTTGGTGGCCATCTTGCCGAGCGACTCCGCGTTGTTGTCGCTCTCTGCTGCGGAGTCCTTTTGTGCGCCGGTCAGTTGCTCCCAGAACCCTTTGGTTTTCTTTGCCTCGGTGCCTGACTTTTCGGTGGCCGTCTCGAGTTGCCCGGTCGTTTCCTTGAGGCCCTTTTGGCTTTCGCGCAGGGCGTCCTGGCTGGTCTCAAACTTTTGGGATGCCTGCTTGGCTTTCTCTTGTGCCGCCTCGAGTTTCAGGGTCGCCGCTCGGGCTTGCTTCGACTCTTCACCGTACTTCTCGAGGGCGTCGGTGACGCGTTGCTCGCTGGTCAGCAGTCCCGCGCTCGCCGTCGACTGTGCCTGCCGTGCCCTGGAAACCTCGCCGGATAGTTTCGCCACCAGTCCGGCTGCCCGCTTTTGTGCTCCCTCGAGTTCCTTGACCAGGGCGTCGCCGGATCCGTCAGCCCCATCGACGAACTCGCCCTTNAACCCTTTTCCGGCTTTGGTGCCAGCGGTCTTGGCTGCTTTGGTGGCCTCTTTCGCTAGCTCGCCCCCGAACCCGCGCATCGACGGGAGGATATCAATCCAAACCTCATCAGCCATCGGTGTGGCTCCTGTCTGTGTGGTCGGGCTTGGGGTCGTGCCTGCTGCGGTCCCTGCTCAAGATGACGAGTAGGTGGTCCTGCTCGGTCTTGACCTGTTCGGTGCTGCGCCCATTGTCGCGCATTATTTCGTCGGGCGTGGGTATCCGCTCCGGCTCTTGGGCTTGTGCACCCTTGGCTCGGTGGACGTTGTAGTAGGACGCCGCGATCGTTCGTAGCTGATTCGCCACGTCGCGTAGTAAATATTCGGTGTCGCCCCACGGGCCGTTGAGGTCCCGTGCCGCGGCGTTGTTTGCCGGCAGGTGTTCAACCATCACGCGGAGCTGCCGGACGGAAATTCGTCCGGTCAGCGCCGCGATGACGGGGTTCTGTTGTCCGGGGTATGTCTGCAGCAGTGCCGCTTCGTATGCCTCGGGCGCTTCGCCGATCAGTCGGTAAACCTCGGGTGATCTGGCTAGGACCGCCGAGGCCGGAGTTTCCCCAATTCGTCACGCCTCGCTGCTGTCGATGCTCCCCAAAGGGCGACCAGTTCGTGGGCTTCCCCTCCGGCCGCCTCGAACGTTGCCCACTGCTCGTCCGCGCTCGCGTCCGGGTAGTAGCCGAGGACCAGCATGGCGATCTGTTCGGCGTCGTCTGCCGCTTCGATGCCGCCCATGAAGTCACGGAATTCGCCATCGTCGCCACCGAGGTTCAGGCCGAGGCGAATGTAGACGGCGGCTTCGGCGCTGAGTTCGACGCGCTGTAGTGAGTCGACGTCGACCTCGGCGAGTTGCTTTTTGAATTGGTCGAACCGCACGCTGCGGATCTTGGGTGTCTTTGCCATGTCGGGTGTTCCTTTGCGGGTGGGGAAGCTGGGAAAGCGGGAGGGCGACCGGTGGCGGGCTTCCCCTCACCACCACCGGTCGCCCGGTCCTAGTGCTGCCGGTCAGGCCCCGTAGGTGGGGCCGTTCTGGCTGCGGGTGAACGAGAGGCCCTCGTCCGGGTCCTTGAACAGGCCGAACGTGAACCCGTAGGTTTCCGGGGTGCCGCGGTTCAGCGTGCGGCCGGTCTTGGCCGTCACCTTTGCGCGATAACCGTACTCGAAGCGGTAGCGGGCTGCCGCTCCGACGCCGTCCTGCATGATTACGCCCAACCGAAAGTAGGGGTAATCGTTCAGGGCGCCGTCATCGTAAACCCATGCGCCGTCGTTGGTCGCGGGGAAATTGGCGAAATCTACGCCGTGCCACAGGGCCTGAACGAATGCGTTGTCCTCGCCGAACGCGACCGTCAGGCTCTTTTCGATGCCGGTCAGGTCGGTGCGTACCGGCTCGAGGCTCTGCAACATCGACGTGTTGTCGCTGCTGATCGAGTCCTCTTGGCTGATGCCGTCCGTGGTGATGAACCCGAGTTGCAGGGCGTCGGCTGGCAGGATGGGCAGGGAGTCGATCGCGTCGAAGAATAGTTCGGGGACGACTGCGTCGGGGGCTTGCAGGAAGAAGAGCTGCGTGCCCCATTTGCGGACGTTGGACTCGTCCGTGGTCATGAGCGCGTCTACTGTAGGCATGCTCGGTTCCTTTCTCTAGGTGGTGGGCGTTGGGCGCACAGCGAGGCCGAAGGTCGCGCTTGCCCGTCGGACCCCGCCGGTGCTGTCCTCGAGGACGGCTGCGGGGAACGTTTCTGTGACCTCGTCTACGAACCAGGCGGTGGTGCCGTTCGCGGCGAGGTCATACATTGCGGTAGCCACGTCTGCGGTGGCTTCCCAAAGGTCGGCGCGTGGTGCGGTTTTTGCTGTCATCGTTTCGACCTCCACTTGAATGGTACGGGTCAGGCCGGTCGCGTCGGGTGGGGTGCCGCCTCCCGCGCGTGTCACTTTGTGTGCGGGTAGGTGGTCGGCGATCGTGTCATCCGTTTCGGTTGCCACGTAGTGTCCGGTGCGGGCTGTTAGCCAGGCCACGACTTCGCGCTCCACGTTGGGCCATCGCGGGCTAGCCACCGAACGCTCCGCGGCGCAGAATCTGTCGGCGTGTCATCCGGGTGCGGCCGTCGCGTTTGCGTTGTTCGGTCGTGAGGGTTGCGGTGATGCGGGCGTACGGTCGGCGCAGGCCCTGATCGGCTTTCGTTCCCGGTCGGGTGCCCGTTTCGATGTGTAGCTCGCGGGCAAATTGTTCGGCACCAACACTCAGCGCCAGCGCTCGGGTACGCGGTAGCGATCGGCGGGCTCGGGCTACGAGTGCGGCGCGGACGTTGGGGCTCTGCAGGAGGGCGTTCAACTTTGCCGCCTGGATGCCCTTGAATTTCTGTGCCATTGTGGTCCCTCCCTGCTAGCCGGTGATCCGCTGAATTTCCAGCGACGTGTGGTTGATGCGGTTTCTGCCGGTGCGGATGTCGGGCTCTCCGATCACGGCGTAGTCGGTGCCGCCCCATCGGATTGTATCGGCTGCGGGGATCGTNACCGCGGGGGGGGAACCGGCCACGCGGTACGTTCGGGCCGTTTGGTCGCGGTAGCCGGTGGTGTCCTCATTCGTGTTGACCTGTTGCACGTTTACTCCGGGCCATTGGGTCTCGACCGGGGGTGCTGTTTGGGGGACGCCGTCGGCGTCGAGGCCGCCCGTCGGGGCGGCTTGCACGATCGTTACCGTGTCGGCGTGGAGGTAGTTTGGGATCCTCATGAGCGGTCGCTGTTCCCGCCGAGCGTGTACTTGGTGACCATGTCTGCCCACGTCCCTAGGCTGCCGCCGTTGATCAGGCTTGCGGCCATCTTGATCGATTCGTCGCCGGTGGTCACCGAGTCGATGCCTGCGCTCATGTTGCAGAACGCTTCAGCCATTTCCAGGACCGCGTCCTGAATGTCGGCCGGGACCTCGGTGTGGCCGTGGCTGTAGGTGATGCTGATGTTGTCGAGTCCGTCGGGCCAGCCGCCGGCGCGGCGTAGGATCCCGGCTTTCTTGCCGACCTGGTAGTCGGTGATCGGCTCGCCGTTGATCGTGATTTCCGTGATGGCTGTTACGGGTGCGGCGAATAGTTGCAGTGCGGTCGACCCCGTGCCGGACAGTTCGATCGTTTCGTCCGTGACCGTCGTGATGTGGTTGCCGGTTGCGCCGCGGAACCTGGCGCTGAGTCGTCGTAGGGCGTCGAGCACGATGGGGTCGCTTGCGGTGCGGTCCTCTAGTCGTGCGGCCAGGTCGGCTGGGCCCGCGAGGAGGTCTGTCGTTGGCATTGCCGGTGTCGTCATCGCGGGCCCATCCTTCCCTGGCTACTTTTCGGCGGCCGCGTCGTCGCCCTCGAGGGCGGCTTCGCTGTCGTCGTTGTCGTTGTCGTTGTCGTTGTCGTTGTCGCTGTCGTCGTTGTCGTCGCTGTCGTCGTCGACTCCTGCTGCCGCCTCAGCCTCGAGGTCGAGGGTCTCGAGGAACAGGTCGGCGATCTCGTCGCGCTTCATGCCTTCGAGGTCGGCCGCCTTGGTGCCGTGGGTGACCGCGTACACGATCCAGTCGGCCTTGGTGGCGTTGCGCTTGGGGATCGTGATCTGTCCGGGCTGTGCCGTGGTCAGGGGGGTCACGTTCTTGGACCGTGCGGTGATGACCTTGCCGTCCTTGATCAGCCCCAAACGGCGAGCGTCCTGCTGCCGGTAGCGGATGCCGTTTGCGACGATCATCTTTGCCTCTTGCTTTGCCATGCTGGTGTTTCCTCTCTAGCTCGCCGGGGGTTGTCCGGCCTCGGTGGGGGAAGCCCCGCTGGCCGACCCTGAAGTGTGGGTCGGGGCCGACCAGCGGGCGAAGCGGGCTAAACGCCCGCGGTGAGGTCCACGACGCACAACTTCGCCGCGTTGCGGATCAGTTGGGTGGCGCGGAGTTCGGCGCGGATGTAGGTGAGGTTCCTCTGCGCGTAATCCTTGTGCTGGTTGAACGCGAGGATGCTCAGGGGCTCGTAGTCGAGCAGGTGAATCGTGGAAAAGTCTCCAATGATTGCCTGGCCGACGGCGATGTTCTCTGAGCTGATGCGCTCGTACCCCCACGCCGTGCTGGGGCCGATGCCGAACGGGCCGTTTCCGAGGTAACGCTCGTTCAGGTCCTTGAGGAGGTCCCAAGCCTCGTCATCCTCGGGGTTCAGCAGCACGCCCTTGATCGATGCTCCGCTGGTGGTCCGCAGCAGCGTGATCGCCTTGCGGATCGTGGTCGGAACGTCGACCGCGAATGCTTGCTGCAGGACGCCGCTGGTGTTGAGGATGCCGTCGGGCTGTTCGGGGTTGGTCCCGCTGTCGCCGTTGAGCAGAATGTTCTCGATCGTGATGTCGAGGTTCTCGCTCAGGGTGGAGTCGATCAGCGTCTGAATGACGCCGTCATCGGCCAGTTCCTGATTGGTGACCTCCATGCCGTCGGCGTAGGTTGCCGCCTTCGCATCGGCCGTCTGCGTGGTCAAGGTCGACAACGGCTTCAGGCCGCCAGCAATCCCGACACCGTCGTTGGTCGTTGCTTCGGGCACGATCGCCGCGTTGTTGGTCTTGCTCACAACCTGGCGGTACTGGAACCACGGCGAGCTGGTGCTGCCTCGCGTGATGACCTCCAGCAGTCGGCGCTGCGGGCGGTAGACCAAATCATCGATTTCGCCGTTGCGTTCCGGTGCCGCGTTGCCCGTGCCGCCCGTGTCGAGAACCTTCCGCACCGCCTTGAGGCGACCCAGGCCCTCGGCCTTGATGCTGATCGGGGTGTCCTTGGTCACCGCCTTGGGGTGTGCCGTCTTGAACGTGCGGTAGGCGTCGGACTCGATGAACTTTTCACCGATGGTGGTGGCCGTGCTGCGGGCCGGCGCACTCGGGGCGTCGGTGCTGCTGTCGTGTACCGGGGTCGCCGCAATCGACCCGAGGGCCTTGCTCGCGGCGTCGCGGCGCTTGATCAGCGCACGGGTTTCGTCGATCTCCTTGACCAGGTCGAGGGCACGCTGGGTGTCCTCATCGGTAGCGGTGTCCGCGGCGAACTTCGACTTGAGAGTCTCGGCGTCGGCCTGGAGCGCTGCCAGTGCGGTTTCGAGGTCCATTGGTGGGCCTTCCTTCCTTATTGGGTGATGGTCAGCCCGAGCAGCGCTCGTGCCTTAGCCGCAGCGCTTTCGCGCTGGACGATTGTGGGTTCAACGTCGGCGGGGTTGTCGGCGTCCTCAGCTGCTAGTGCAGCCTGGTCTGTGGTGGCGCTCGCGGCCGGATCCGTTTCGGGGTCGCTGGCCGGGATGGCGGCTTGCCTCATCGGGGCGTCGTTGGACTTGCCCTGCTGCCGGAGCCTGTCGCCCATGCGGCCGGTCATGTCTGCCGCCTTGACGCTGATTAGCTGGGTCTCCGGGTTCGCACCCTTGAAGCACGGGCCGGCCTCCCAAAGGTCGACCTCCAGAATTTTGATGCCCGCCATCAGCCACGCCCATTCGTCGTTGGGGTCGTCTGGCTCTATGAACTCGTAGCGCAAAACCTCGCCCGACCACGAAAACTCGGTGATCAGGCCCTCTTGCATCAGGGCGTAAATCCTGGCCGCGCGCGGGTGGTCGAGGTCGAGGTGGCCCTTGAGTTGCAGGCCCTCGGGGGTTTCGTCCGCGGTGCTGTAGTGGCCGAGGATGCTGTCGACGTCGTTGAATTGGTGCGACCACATCACGGCCAGTCGGCGTTCTGTTGCCGCCCACTTTCCGAGGGTGGTGGTGAATGCTCCGGCCTCCACGATGTCGCCGTCCAGGTCCTCATTTCCGAAAACGGAAACCAGCGCGACGAACGTGCCGGGCGGGTCGGTGGCGTCGCCGGCGTCGTTGGGCGCGAAGGCTGCGGTCACCTTCGCGGTGGCGCTTCTCATGATGGCTGGCATGTCGCCGTCCTTTCGGTGGTGAGTCTAGTCTTGTCGGGCTGCTGGGTCGGCGTTATTGCCGCCCTCGTTTTGGGTTCCGCTGTCGGTGGGGGAGGCTTGACCGCCGGTGGTGACGTTCATGGGGGTCACCAGTTCGTCGGTTCCGTCGATGTAGGGCAGGTTCAATCGGGCGCGTCCCTCGGCGCGTGTCATGAACGGGCCGCCGGTCGCGGTCTGCAGGACTCGTGCTTGCTCCATGAAACTGCCCGCCATCGCTGCCTCCCGGTTTGCCTCGAGGTACAGGCGCGGGGTGGTGTCGAGGGTTTGGACGATGCCGCCGTTGTTGACCGCCTGCTGTAGTTGCACGAAAAGTGGGCCGAGGGTGGGGCCGAACAGCATCTGCCTGAACGCGTCGACGTTGGAGAAATTTCCGGCGCGGGCTCCCACTAGCTCGGGGGGGATGAAATATGCGCTCGCGACCTCGGCGTCGGTGAGGCGTCTGCCGTCGAGGTCCTGTGCGCTCTTGGGGTTCAGGTCGTTGCCGACCGTGTGGTACTCCATGCCTTCTTCGAGGATGGGGGTGCCCGCTCCGGGGTTGCTGCGCCAATTGCGCCACGTCTCGAGGAACCTGTCGCGGCTGGTGGGATCCCACTTGCGTGCCGTTGCCGGTCGCTGTAGGAATCCGGCAACCTTTGGCATCGCGTTCCATTGGGTGGTGCGCCACTCGATCGCGCGTCGGCTCTCATCGAGGGTGGCCGCGAGGGTGTGCATTGGGGAAACACCGCCGGCCTTGCTTGGGTGCCAGCCCCATGTGGCAATCTTGGGGGCGTCGGTGATGTCGACGTCCTCCTGCCCGTGGGGTGTTTTGATCTTGATCGTCGTGACGCGGCCGAGGTGGTCGGACTTGATGCTTATCAGGCCCGGTGGGATTCGGGTTAGCTCGCCGTCGGCTAGGACTGCCACGCAAAGGTCGTAGATCATGAAGTCGACGGCGAGGGCTTGCATCAGTTGGTAGCCATCGACGTGGGGTGCGGGTCGGCTGAGAATGTTTTCCGCGGGGCTGCTTGCGCGTCGACGCCGGTCGGTGTCATCGACCCGTTGGTAGGCGTGCCACGGGACCATCGCTAGCTCGCGGGCCGCGAACGAGACGACCTTGCGCAGGCTCGGTTGCGTTTTCCATAGTGTCAGCGGGTCCGTCGGGGTGGGGCTGTAGTCGTACAGCGGGACACCGGCGTCGGGTGTCGTGATGGTTGTTCCCCACGTCGTTTGGGTGGGGTAGCCGCTGCCGATCGTGACCAGGTCGCCCGTCTTGGCTCGAATGATGCCCATGCTTATGCCTCGCTGTTCGTGGTCTCAACGTGTAGGGCCTGGACGAACGTCACGTACTGGCGGGCCACATAAATTGTGCCCTGCGCCTCGATCGGTCCCGCTGCGGTGTCCACCACCGGGC
>JGI1221J13441_10000711_pt1 | contig 14598 bp, 17 predicted proteins | sample LakVidmifraction_4_FD_13441 | JGI IMG/M metagenome (IMG submission 13441) | reverse complement strand
CTTTAACTTTAAGAAACTCAAACTTACCTATTTCTGTTTCAATAGGTTCTCCAAGAATATAAAATTCTTTAATATCTTGCATTATTTAACACTTCCAAACCTATAGATTAAACTATAACCTGAATAACCTTTAGGAGCATTAAAAATGGCATTCCCATCAAAGAAACGAATACTACCTATCCCTGTAATTCTACTGTTATATACAAAATTATTAATATAATCACATATCCATGCCATTCTTAAATCAGCATGGTCGATATCATAGTGAACGTAAATATCAAATACGATATCTTGGTCTGCCATAGCGTAACTGCTATTGCCCGACCTCCTTTTAGCAGGATACATACACAATCGACAAATCCTATTCTCTACAGTCAACTCACTAGTCTTAGGTGTTTTCAGCACATGCTTATCAATTAAATCAAACTTTTCCTCTGCATTCATATCCAATATATTAGGTTTATTAGGGTCTAATGGGTCATCAGGATTTTTCAAGTCTATTGGAGTATAAATTAATAACCTAAGAATATCTTCGTTGTTTATAATTGAGTTATATATATCAATCACATTTTTTCGCATATTCATAAATTAATTACTCCTTTCGCCTGTTAATATTATCAATCCTACCCCATTAATCATCTTGGTTTTATCCACACCCATAATCTTATAATTGGTATCATACATCGTAAAAGTCTTACCCATTTCAAATGACTCGTTATTACTGTATGGTAATGTGACAAGTAATCTTCCACCAGCTAATCTAATAGGTTGATCATTATCACCCATATAAAATTTATCTTCAGCTATGCATGGAATTAATATGTTTTCACCATATGTAGTAGCGTAGAGTGGTTCACCTCGATAATTAGTTTCACCTGTCGGAGTTTGTGTAGTTTCGCCTTTGATTGTGAATGTTGAATTACAGAGTCTTATAGTAATTAAAGGGAATATATCATTCCTATTAAAATCAACAACAACCCAATCACTGTTATCATAATTTACGATACTTCCTATGTTTGGTTTTGTATGTGGTCTAAGTGTTAAATATTTTTTACTTAGAGATTCGATGTTTTCACCAACATTTTCACCGACTACTGTTACGTCTGTCTCAACTCCGCCAATTGTAACTAATTCATAAAATGGCGAATCTTTAAATGAATTATTTATACCATCTTTTGTTGATTTACCTAGGGAATCTCCAATATTATCTCCGTTTGCTAACATTCTAGCTCTATGTGCATCAATATTCATATTCTTCACCTACCACATCTCTGTAGATACGCTTTATCAAACTAATACACTTGAATACTTCACGTTTAACCTCTTCACGATTATCGTCATCAAATAGCGAATCATTGGATATTTGCTCTAATGTGTAATATAAAATACTGAAATCGGAATATACATTGATATAATTCATCTCTTCAGGAACACCTTTAAATTCGTACAATAAACTTTGAATATATGTAAAAAGTGACTTTCTTTGCTCTAAATTTTCATACATAGGAAGTATTTTATAAACTCTATTCACCAATATTTTTTTGCTGATTTTTCGTCGATACTAATCATCATGGATTCCTATAGTAATATTCTCGAATAAGTTCTTTTGCTTCCTTAGTGTTAATAGAGCGTAGTTCAGTCAGTTTATCTAAATGATTTGCAGGACTGTGAAGCGAATAATCTCGACTCCCTAATTTTTGTTTTAAGAATTCTTCGGATTGAATAAATCCATTTGACCATTCGATAACCATATATCTTGACAGTATTTCCTTTTCTAACCTATCCAACGTAGCGTTGAATTGTTTTAGAATGTCATTGGTGTCTTCTAAATCTTTTTCACATAGAGAAAATTGAGCAATAGCGCTGCCCAAAAAACCTTCCATTACATCATTTCTTAAATTTTCTGTTAAGGAAATCAAATCCCTATCTGTGATTTTAGAAAGAAATACATTATAAACTTCCTCGAATATAGTCATTTATATTCACCACATTTCTACAATTAAACAATTTCATTTGACACATCTTCAAAAATGTCAACGTCAAACAATTCTTTGATTATTTTTAATTTACCTGTAGTCAAATCTAACTCTTTTGCTTTGTCTATTACTTTATCAATTGCATGTTTTGACTTTATCTCTTTTAATTCTTTTTTCATTTTTTGGATGTTTCCTGTTAATAATTTTTCAACCTCTTCAGTAGTGATTGCATTAGGATTTTCTGCATCTTGTCCCATACCCTGTTTAGTCTCTTCGTCTTTAACTCTTAAGAATCCATCCCTAAATGTCCGAGAAGTCGAATCGATATAATAAACTTCGTCTTGATCAAGAGTGACAAAAGCCTTAGCTTTAACAACTATTTTTTTAGGTGAGCCAATATTGATTGACAAACCGTAATCAAATTTATTATCATTTACAACTTTTATTTTTTTATTCATTATTAAAACCCCCCCCTTTCATACAATTTAGTTTTAAAGAGAATTCTTACTAGGAGAATCCTCTCGTTTTTAAGTATTTATCTGATTAACTTATTATTACAAGCTTGTATCTTCATACACGCCCATTAATTTACGAACTCCTATCGCAGCAACCCCTACATATTGATCAAAACGCATTTCCATTTCTTTAGAGTTAATATTGATAGGTGCTCCAATAGACTGTAATCCACCTTCAAATTGAACCTTGATTGGACGTAGTGCTTCATCTCCAGTAGGAATTACATAAATTAAATCTTTACGTAATTCAGTGTCAGTCAATGAGTTTGATTGGAAAGGATTGTTTAATTTAACAATGCTACCTGCTTTATAAGAACCGATCATGCCGTTCTCATTATGCTCAATCGCCAATGCATCTGCAACGTTACTGTTAAATCCTGTTAATTCGGTGAACTTTGAAACTGCTTCAATATCACCTAAGATTGTTGGTCTTCCACCTACACGGCTCATTGCATGTAATAACGGGTCAAAATTAGCTGGAACAATACCTGCACCAGAAGTGTAGTTTGGTGTAGACATTGCTGAAAACGCAGCATACGCTGAATTTTGAATACGTTTAACAACTGCAAGCTCTAGTTGCTCTACTGCCTTCTCCGCAATTCGTGTAAAGTTAGCTTTGCCAGTTACTAAGTCTAAAAAGTTTACAACAGGACGAATAGATACTTCGTCAGTATCTAAAGTAAAGTATTTGTTGCTGATTTTTGAACGTTCAGTTGTAGATGACTTAGCCTGAAACATAGCTTTTAGATCGTCAATTTCAATTTGAAATTGTGCCTTTTCACCGAATCCCGTACGCTTAACATCAGCGATATCCTCCATATAGCGCACACGCTCTGTAAATCCATCATTGATTATATAAGAAAGAATTTGAGCAATTTCATATGTATTTTCAGGAGAAGGATTACTTGCCAACTCCTTAATAAATTCTTGTGCGTCTTTTAACTCGCTCTTTTCAATTTCCTTTCTACCTAAATTAGCAGAAAATACTTCTACAATACGTGAATCTTGATTAATTCCTGACATTTATATTACCTCCATTAATTTTATTTTTGTAGTTTATTTATTAAAGTGCTACAATCTTCACCGCAGCAGTTCCATAAGCAGTAGTCAATTCTTTTACAGCAAATTTTACATCTGGTGTGCGAGTACCAATTGTTTCAACAGCACCGTCTATACCAACAGCAACAACGTCTCCAACAGCAAGCACTCCGTTGTAATTAGTAGTGACAAGAATTTCACCTTTCTGTGGAGTTTTCAAGCGAAGATATTCTCCATTGGCCACTACAAAATTAACATCATCAATACCGTCTTCTAAAATAGTATCAATCTCGTTAGACACAAAGCGTACATCTCCATCGCCAGTTGTAGCGTCTGCCAAAGCAGCGACACCTGTTGCGTAGTTCGGTACTACGAATACCCCATTCTCTACTCCATTAATCTCGCTAAGCTTAAGTGTTCCTTCATATAAATCATTACTCATCGCAATAAATCCTGCCATAACTATCATTTCCTTTCGTTTTGTAATTTTTATTTTTAAATTTTACCAAAACTTACTTTGTTGAATACCACTTGTCTTTTCCATTTCTAGGCAATAAATCTGACTGCTTACTAGCAACTGTTACAATACTGTCATCTTCAACTTTTTCTACTTCCTTTAATGCTAGTTCTTTTTGTTTTGAAATTTCCTCAACAACTACTTCAGCAAGCTCAATCTTATTTAATTCTGCGATTGCATTTTGAACTCTTTCAGTTTTCATAGTTTCTTCTGAAAGTATCTTGCTATACTTGTTTGACAAATCAGCAATTTTAGCATCATTTTCAGATTTTTCTACCTGCTTTTTAAAAGGCGTTAGTTCTTCGACCTTCGAAGCTAATTCATTCTTTGCCTCCTCTGCGGCCGTCATGTCTTCTTTTTGAGAAACAACTAATTCGTTTAATTCACTAACTTTATTAGTTAGCTCCTCATTTTTAGAAGAAATTTCAGTGACTTTTGCTTGTAATTCTTCTAAACTTAAATCATTTTTCTTTACCATAACTTCCAACTCCTCTTTGTGATTTTCTTTTAAACTTTCTATTTTATTATTTAGCTCTAATAATTGCTGTTCTTTTTTTGCAATCATAGAGTCAATATCAACACCATTAGGTATAAATCCATAAGTTCCTTCAATCCATTTTTCCTTTTCGGCTAAACTAACTATATCGTTTTCAATTGTGTACGGAATTTGATAGCAAATTTCATAGTCGTCCCAATCTTCAACAATTACATAGTCATTGTATATAGTTTTGATATAATAGTTATACTCTCTATCATTGTTCTTGGCGTTAATAGGATTAATTTGATTATAAATTGAATTTTCAATTTCACTTAATTTCATTGACGCTGTTTCAATCTGATAACTTATTTCATAACCTTTATTAAATTCATTTTTATCCACATTTTCACCTCCTTGTGTGTCCTCAGATAATGCTTGTGCAATCAAAAGGGAAGGTTTAGCTCTTGGTTCTGCGCCCGCCGTTACTAGACAGTGACCTATTAATTCATTGTTTTCATAGCCAATCTTTCTGACACCGTCTTTTGTGTCATCATATTTACCAACTAAAACTTCTATAGATGTTTCTAAAGAACCATCTTCAAATAATTCCAGTACAGCATTACATGTTTTGGGATACCTTTTGAGAATACGAGTAGTACCTACTAAACAATTAGCACCGTCTATTTCTTCTTTTTCAAAACCAACAAAAGATCCAATAGTGTCTGTTTTTAAATTTCCTTCATTGTCTAACTCATGAGTGAGACTTCCGTAAACTCCATTTTCAAGTTTTAATCTATTTACCTGAAAAGGTATGCCAATGTATTTATCTGAATTCTCAACTACCCCATCAACAAACTCGTCTAAAAATTGAGCTTTATTGTAATTAATATCATTACTAACCATTGCGGTTTTCATTGTCATATAAATAGAATTGGTATCATGAATTTCCAGAATTTTTGATTTTATCTTTATAGATTTTTTCTTCATTTTCATTATCACCTCCCTCATCGGAGCAATCTTTAATACCTAATTCTAAATAAAAAGAAACTTCTTTATTAGAAACTTTAACTGATACCTTTTTTGGTTTGTATCCCTTCATGTTTTCACCTCCATTAATCAGAAGGAGATGGTAAGCTGTTACCATTACTGGATTTTGATCTATCAGTATTTTCAGTGGGATTTTCCACTTCAGGTCTTCCTGCTCCATCATTACCACTAGTTGTAAAAGGATTTAAAGGTGGATATAGATATTTTTCGGTTTGTAAGACTTCCCTCTCATATCTAGCCATACTTATAAACTCTTCCATAGTCATACCCGTTGATAATTCAATCCAAGGTCTAGCAGCGCCAGTCGTTTGATATATCTTATGAGCCATCTCAACTTGTTTATCTTCTGCGAAAACAGGTTTTTTGAATTTTATCTTACAGGAAACGCTTTTTGGTAAAATATTTTTTATGTATCCATTTATAATGTGCTCAAATTGTTCAATGATAGTGTGGATGTAACGTTGAAACTTTTCGTTGTTTATTTGAGCAGATGAAAAGTTTGAATTTCCTCCACCGTATATAAGAGAACTGCTAACTCCTAAATTCATGAAAATATCATTGTCAATTTTATTATATAAATCTTTTGTAAACATAGTTGTATCTACTTCAAGTGTTTTTAAATCGAAGAAGTCAGGAATTGCAACAACGCCTGTACCATTTGTTTCACCATTTGTCATATTGTGACCATTATTATCTTTTTTTATCATTAAATCTTTAACTTGGTTAAAATAGTGTTCTATTAACTCTTTAGGGGCAGGCTTTCCTTCTTTTCCACCTATATTTCCAGCGGTTAATATTACAACCGATTTTATTAACCTATCAGAAACACTTCTTTCAACTCTATTTATAATTTCCTTTTGTAGTAATGGCATCCAAGCACCAAAACTATAAGGTAGACCAAATGGGTAATTTCTGTTTGCGTCCAAATTAATAACATCTGCGTCTTTTAATTCGACATACCTATAGTCTTCACCTTTGTTCATATACAAATTAAAAGAAGTTGGATTTACTTCATCTGGTAGGGATTGCATTGCTATCATATGATTATTGTAGATATTCATTTTTACTTTTGTTTTAATATTCATCAAATCATACTCGACAATCCATTTTCCGTTCCTTTGTGACTGTATTCTTAATTCATCTAACTCTAAAAATTGTATATATTTATTTTTTCTATTTGTCATTGCAACTGTTCCCAATTCAGCAACCTCAAAAATTCCATCTCTAATTAATTTTTTTATATTCAATTCATCGAGAAGATCGTCTATTTTTTTGTCGTGTTTTTTTATTTTTTCAGGTTCATCAAAAGAAGACCAGGCTAGATGATAGTTTAGTGTAGGCATAGACTTTAACGAACGTAAAATATCCTTTATTACACCATGCTTATTAGTTAAATAACGTGAAACACGATGTATTTGTTCTAAGTGTGAATAAGGGTTTTTAAGATAATTATACAAATCTGTCAGTTTAATATCTTGTGAAGATCCAGATTTATCGTGTTGAGTTAAAAAGTCAGTAAAAGAACATAACTCATATAAAGATTCTTCATTTATCGGAGTAGAAGATATATTTAATTTATTTTCATTCTCAGAAATAATAATAACCTCCTTTCTTTTTATATAGCTTAATTATAAGATGGTTTAGAAACCTGATTGCATAAAGAACATGTAGTTTTTAAGGTCGTCTTCGCCTGCTTCTTTTTCTAAAAACATAGAAATATAATACAATGCATAAACTAACGCAGAATATCGGTCTTTATCTATTTTTTTTACAACTTGCTCTACAGTTATATTATTAGAAGTTTTCTTTAATCTTAAATTTGAAACCTCATCTACTAATAATTGCGTTTGAGCACAAGCTAATTTCACTTGATTAAAATCAGTATCTTTTGGAAGTTTTTCTTTTACATGTTGATATGAATTTAAAAATTTTAATCTTTCAGATTCAATATAATCAATAAAAGTTCTAATAATGTCACCATTGATACCTTGTGCAGTTAAGTCATATACAAGTTCTGGAGATGTATCGGAATCACTATCTTGATTCGTGTTAATGGTTGTAAAACATCCTAACTCCTCATTTGTTTCAGGGTCAGTACTATCTTCTAATAAGCGATCTATCAATCCCTTGCCGATTACATTACCATCAACTACTATTGCTTTTACCCTAGACCTAACCAAGTCTAAATTTCCGCCATATTGATAAAACAAGTTTTTAACGATAAGGCTTTGCTGTGTAAAGTTTAGACCGTTTGGAGGAGCGACTATATTTATGGCTTGAACTTGTCTAATTACTCCATCTTTATTTCTTATAATCTTCAATACGACTATCACGGTTTTATTATTGCTTTCTGAATTTGAACGAGCAACGTCAATACCAAAAACATATTCGTTTATTTGAAAATTACCTTTTCTATCTTTTGGACAACTTAACTCTGGTTTCATTAACGTTTTTGCTTTTAGCATTTGATTAATATTAATTAACGCTCCGTCAGATGCACCAACCCACCTCGACTCATAGTTCATCGCAAATGAAATAGAAGACGTTGTAGGATCGTTTTTCTTTGCTAATATTTGGTTTCTGGTTTCACCTCTGCCAAAATGACAAGGTAGCTCCCAACTTGCACCTATCACCATTTTCCCTTTAAGTTCCGCCATTTCATCTATCATATTTAAAACTCTTAAATACTCGTCTGAACCACGATAACCTGACGTTGTTAAAAAGTTTATCATTCCATTTAATTCATAAGGATTTATTGCACTCATTTTACCAATCGTTCTTCTGGGAACGTTTACAACAGGTTCAAGTGCATCTTTAAATAGTTCATTGTTCAATAATGCAGATTCTTCGCAATTTAACCTTCTTCTTCTTTGTCCTTTACTACTTTGTGAATTAGCAAGAACAGAATATGCACCTCCAGATGTAAAAATAACTTCTACTGTGTCTTTTGTAAAACTTGATTTTATTATTTCGTTTCTCATCAAAGGAAACCATTTTATTATTTCTGTATGCTTTTCTTCGCTTATCGAAGCAGCGTTTTCTCTCGTCTGTGCAGACATAGATATGGTAATATCAGGAAAGAAAATACAGGTATGATATATGCTCATAATTTCGATCATAGTTTTGCCGAATCCCCTGGGGAATACTCCATATGTACTAACGAATCTGCTCATCGACCTTAAAAACATTCTTTGGTCTAAGTCTAAACTCATACCACCTTTTTCTGGTCTGATTAAATCGTAGAATAAATCTGGAAACCATCTAGCCCACTGAACGAATTCGACCCAAGTTTCAATATTTTCAGAAAACGAATCTTTCTTAGATTCAAAATTAACATTACTATTAAATGACGGATTGTGGTTTGTGCTTCTAGAACTTACTCTAGTATGTTTAAAGTTTTCATCCTGAAAGTTTTTATAATTGGCCATTTTCTTCACTAACTTTCATAAAAGGAACACTATCTAATTCTTGACTTTCATAATCTTCTCTTCTTTTTTCGTAAAATTCCCAAATCTGTTTATATTCCGCCTCAGGCAATCCTTTTAAGTCTCTTATGTAGTTGACGTAAAGCCATAAGACAATATCAACTTTATCCTTTGGTTGTTCTATAAACTTAGGAAGCAAAGCTATTATTTCCCTTTTTTCTTCGACTGCTCTTGCTAACTGCCCAAATCCATCTAATCCTGCTGATAGATCTGCTTTGCTCATCTGAGAAGGTTTTAATTTCCCTGCTTCTGCGACATCTTTGACCATAGCAGCCCATTCTTTAGCTTCTTTAAAATTACCCTTTGCTTTTGATAGAGTTTCTTTAACTCTATTTATGCAATACTCTTTGAAATACTCTTCATGCATGGTTGTTACTAGTTGAAACGAAGGCTCTAGTTGTTTATATTTCTTTTCAAATAACAAATACTCATCATTTGGGTATCCAAACCCATATTTCTCTTTTAATGTTTCTGAATAACCATACTCCTCAGAATCGTATTTATTCATTTTTAAATCAGGCAAGCTTTCTTCAAATACACTATCTTTCCAAGAAGCCCCTTCAAATTGATGTAATGAATTAACCATCGTCATATACTTTCCAAAAGTCTCATTTTTGCTTTCTTCTGCTTTTTTCCAATAATCTAAATCGAATTTTATATCTAGTTGTTGAAAAACACTATATATAGTTTCTATATTCTCATAGTCTATCATTGACCTTAGACATTTTTTACATATTGGTATTTTTCCAACATTACTATACATTTTATTGTTTGCATTATAAAAATCTATTCTTTTATTTTTTTCTAGCTGACAATCCATACATTTCAATTTCTCTGGTTTTTGTTTTATGGACAAACTAAAACACCTCCTTTTACTCATTATCAAAATTAAATTCATATCATAAAAAATAAGAACCCTTGACTGAATACTTAATACAGCCCAGCTTCAACCGTATCAAGTATCCTAAAAGAACTCTCTTTCTCATGTAGTCCGAGCCTGTACGAGTCAAAACACCCTATAAAATAGTTCATTTATCAGATATCTAACTAAACTAACTCATCATAAATCATCCATGTCTGCATCATCTTCAATAAACTCATGCTCAATTTCCTCAAGCACCTGAAGCGAATCAATACTCATCTTCGCCTGATCGATCAACATTTGCTTAATAGTCCAATAGTTGATATCATCAAACATTTCCTCTAAAAATATTAATATTGCACCGTGGTCATCTTTGTGATTAACAATCATTTGAAAATAATCTTCAACAATTTCTTCTGGCTTTTCATTTTTATCATCCACGATCAACATGTTTGACATTTCATCTAAGCTTTTAAAATTCACAATAAACACCTCCAAATATTAGAGGTATCGGATGAGTGATGTTATAATTGTAATTGAGATTATAAATTCCTACTCATCATACCGTTTTGTTTCACGTGAAACATTTTTATAGTTTAGTCCTTAAAATCAACACCATCGCATTCACCAACACTATTCGCAACATTCATCAATATCGCAATCGCATCCATTTTTCACATCATCGATTGACATTATGCTGTACACTGCAATTTCTTTCATAGCATTCTTGTAACCGATTTTCTTAGCATCCTCAAATGTGTCAACTAAATATGAAATAACTTCTTCTCTATTTTCTGCCATGTTGAAAATGAAGTCGAACATTTCGTCCAACAATTCACAAGTCTCACACGTTTCTTCTATTTCCTCAGTTTGAGCAGGGTTATTATAATTAAAAATTTGTGACATTTATTTATCTCCTTTTTACCTATATTTTATATTTTAGTTTGTATTTTATTTACTTAAAATTGGTGTATTTATAATCAGCTCTAATCCATACTCTTTATCCCATAAAAAACTTTGAGCCTTCTTTACTGCACCTACGTATCCTGACTCAAAATGCCAATTGTCAGTCCCTGTTGGACTGCTAATATGCCTGATAATCACACCGTTATTTTCGGTTGTCATCTTTTCAGAATGAATATGTCCTGCATGTACTTCATGATATAATGTTCTTCCCCAAGCTTCACGCATATCTACTTGCATTGTACTACCTAATCTCTTCTTCTCAGAATGTCCATGAGAAAATTGAATTAATGAATTACCAAACTCAACATATTTTCTTGAAATTGGAGTAGCATCAACAGAAATATTTTCATTATTTCTATACCAAGCATACAAATATTCAGTGGCATGGTAACTTGTGATTTTATCGTGGTTACTAGCTATGTAGAATGTCTCAACAGGAGCAATTTTAGAAACCATATCAATAGCCTGTACAAGCATTCTAACTCCTAACTTATACATCTTTGAATATTGTGAATTCGTATCTTGTGGAGTACCTCCAGTAGTAGTCTTAGATAATCCATCAAAATGAAAGAAGTCATTACTCCATACAAACAATATCTTTTCAAATTCATACTGTTTTGTCCTATTTATCACATCATTAATTATGTAAAAGAAACTTTCTTCTGCTTTAACTTCATCGTATGTATCACCTGTATCCCCACTCCAACATAATTTACCTACATGTAAGTCTGCTATATTCAGCTCTAACATTTTACCATTAAGTTTATACCTAATAGGTTTGTGAACAGGTGATTTATAAGTTTTAGATAAGTCTGTAAAAAATTCTCTAATCTCTTCTTGAGTAAATTCATAAACTTTAGGTTTAACTGTAATTTTACTACTGTATAAAGTAAGCGTGCCATCATTTTTATTATGCTGATTCCATATAGATGACTTAGCATTTACAACTTCCCATGAATCATCATAACCGTGTGCTTTTAATAGGTGAGAAGTATCTTTACCTTGCTCATTTGACATTTTAAGAAGTTTGTTAGACTTTTGAGAGCCGTCATTCATAATCTCAATATCTTCTTTATAATCTGGAAGAATTTCATCTGCCTCATCAACTTTTAAATCTTCATCTTCATTGTCTGATATTTGATTTATATAATAAGGCTTCCACTTTACAAATTGAGCGTAATCCTTACGCCATTTACTTTCATCAAAACTATTACTTGTCACTATATTCATCAGATCGCCGATTTTATATTTGTCAATACCATATGCATTTTTATTTTCATATAATCGGACTAGATATGCATTTTCATTTTCATCTATACGTCTTTTCAGTATAGTATCTGTCATAGGCTACTATTCGCCCTCTGGAACATGCTCAGAAACTTCAACAAAAGTGATATCTATTCGCTTATCATCTCCTGCAAACTTCGCTAACTCAGTCATTAAGTCAAATCCCTGCTCTTCATCATCTTTCTTTTTAGGCATTTCAGTAAGCGTCATTGCTTCTAAATCTATTACCACATTTGTATATTTTCTATTTAAAGTATCTTTAGCCATAGTTTAAATCTCCCCTTTTAGTCATAATCAAATTTTATTTAACTTTATTTTCGTAAATCATAAATTGGTTTGCCAACCATGTAGCCATGCGGATTCAAATGTCAATCGAGAAACACATATTACCATTTATCATGGATTTAAAAGAAGCTTATGTATCTAAATCCTAATATTTGATCAATAAGAAATTTGACGCTTGAACCTTAAACTTTGAAATTTCAATTTTGAATTTTACCGTAGGCGTTCAATGTAGTAGACCAACACTATTGCTGTCTACGACCAGAACTCTCTTTTGGATAAATATCATATTTGAATTTCTGCAAGTTTATTTAAGGTTGAGAGGATAACGCACCTCTCAAAGCGTCTCGAAGTTTATGATTTTCACATGATTAGCACAATTAAATTATTATCTATTCCGGAATTTCAATTTTAGTCAACGTATTTTGCTCAGTAAGCACGTAATCTACATTGGTAATAAACTCATCAATTTCAGCATCAAGCTTATCGATCTCATTTTTAATGGAAATTGCGTCTACTAATCTAGCTTCATTTTGTGCTAGGAATGGCTTAGAAATTGATTCTACATCATCATTCTTAGCTTTGCTATCTCGCCCAAAATTTTGTTCTAGTAAATTATCTAGACGCTGCTTTACACGTTCATTTTCTGTGTCATGTTTATTTAATGCTTTTGCATAATCACTTTTAAGTTTATTCAGCAATTGTGCATCATATTGAATAGAAGATTTACGTTCAATTGCCTCCGCAACAGTCATTTCCGCTGCACCAATATTAACTTTTGTACTAGCATTGGAATTTACAATTAAAGATTTAATAGTATTTCTTCTAGCAATTAAATCCTTGGCTGATTGATACTTACTTTTCACATCAATCTCAAATTCAGCATTATCTTTGTATCCTAAAATTGGCTTCTTACCAACACTGATACCAACATAAGTTGTACCTTGAATAGCTTTAAAAATACGTGAGTCTAGCGTTTTCAGTTCAGCAAGCGCTCTGTTTATAGAAATTAACAATTAAATCATCTCCTTTTAGTCATTTTGTAAATTTTAAATCACTTTTAAAGTTTTTTCACTTTATGCAATATGTAATGGCAGGAAATCTCCTGTATATATTTATAAGTGGTGCACTGCTATGGTTAAGTCAATGCCGAGAGTTAAATATATTTATAGTTTAGTTGTTACATCTCATCGGCAATCTCTGCAATCCTGCTTCGATAAACGTTTTGTAATTCAACTTCACCATACATATCTCTACCTTTAAAAACTTCTGTCATTCTTCTCATGCCGTTATTAAGACCTTCGAATAAATCTGAATCAACTTGCTTATAATCTCCATCTATAATTAGCTTTGACGATTCAGCAATTCTTTGCACTGCTATTTTTAATAAGCTTACATCTAAGTTTTCTGCCTCAACTACCCAAACTATTGCATCTTGAACGTCTACGCCTCTAATATCAGCAAAAGGATATAAAACTAATCTACCGCTTAGTATCAGTGCGTCAACTTGTGATTTATCTCCAAATTTACTAGATAGAATAGCACCAAGATTACCATCTATCAGCTTACTATCCTTATCACCCTTATAAAATCCAAGCTTGCTAGATGTTTTACCTGCATTTACAGGGTTGCAAAATATAATAAGTTTATTGTATTTTTCTCTTTCTACCTGACTCCAAGCATAACTTAATGAAATTAAACTTTTACCTGTTCCAGCACGACCTTTGATCATAGTGACTTGATTGGAGCTTAGACTATCTAGGGCACATTGTTGATAATGGTCTTTTGGCTTAAATTTTCCTAAATTCATACTATTAAAACCCTTTGCATTTATTCCAACCAAATAATCTCCGTTCCATTTCAATGCATCAATTAAATCACCAACAACCTCATCTCTAATTAGCAGATATTCATTTATTAGTAAATCCCATTGATTTAAATTTAAATTCTGATAGACATCCTTAACTTGATCTGGTAACATGTAAACTTCCTTATAGCCGTTATAATCTTCACTATCACCACTATCATCATTCAATTCAACGACTTCGATGCCAAATCCCTCTGCAACATAACTAAGTAATACATCTTCCGTAATGATACCATATTCATTAATTAAACAAGCCCGTACTATATTGTAGTCCTCGT
>JGI1221J13441_10000710_pt1 | contig 14603 bp, 13 predicted proteins | sample LakVidmifraction_4_FD_13441 | JGI IMG/M metagenome (IMG submission 13441) | reverse complement strand
ATATATATGTCTGTATATTGTGCAACCGCATTTAACATATTACCTTTGCCTTATAATAATAAGGAACATGATAAAGATAAGTTTGCCGGACGGCACTATTAAGGAATTTGAAAGTGGCATTACTCCAATGGAGGTAGCCAAAAGCATAAGTGAGGGCTTTGCAAGAAATGTGATTTCGGCAAAATTCAATGATACTGTTTTAGAAACCTCTACGCCTTTAACCGCTGATGGCAGTCTTATATTATATACCTGGAATGACAAGGAAGGTAAAAAAGCATTTTGGCACTCGACATCACACGTGATGGCGCAAGCCATTGAAATGTTGTATCCGGGCGCCAAACTCACCATAGGACCCGCAATTGACAACGGGTTTTATTACGATATAGATTTTGGAGAACAGAAAATATCTGAAAATGATTTCCCTAAGATTGAAGCAAAAATGCTGGAGATTGCCAGAGGAAAGCACGATTTCCAGATGCGCGCTGCTTCTAAAGCGGATGCCCTAAAATTTTATAAAGATCAGAACAATCCGTTTAAGGTAGAATTGATAGAAAACCTGGAAGATGGAACGATCACTTTTTGTGATCACGATACTTTTACCGATTTATGTCGCGGAGGCCACATTCCAAATACGGGGATCATAAAAGCCGTGAAATTGACCAGCGCATCCGGTTCCTACTGGCGCGGGGATGAAAACAAGCCGCAACTCACCAGGGTTTACGGAGTTTCTTTCCCGAAACAAAAGGATCTCAAGGAGTATCTTGAATTGCTGGAAGAGGCCAAGAAACGAGATCACCGCAAATTGGGTAAAGAACTGGAACTTTTTACTTTTTCAAAAAAAGTTGGATTAGGCTTACCGCTTTGGTTGCCAAAAGGAGCTGCATTAAGGGAGCGTCTGGAAAACTTTTTGAAAAAAGCACAAAAAAAGGCAGGTTATGAAATGGTGGTTACCCCACATATCGGCCAAAAAGAACTTTATGTTACCTCCGGACATTACGAAAAATATGGCGCAGATAGTTTTCAGCCAATTAAAACCCCAAATGAGGGTGAAGAGTTTATGCTAAAACCGATGAACTGTCCGCATCACTGCGAAATTTACAATTCATCTCCCTGGAGTTACCGGGATTTACCGAAACGTTTTGCAGAATTTGGAACTGTTTACAGATATGAACAAAGCGGGGAACTTCACGGTTTAACCAGGGTACGCGGATTCACCCAGGATGATGCTCATATATTTTGTACCCCAGACCAATTGGACGAGGAGTTTAAAAAAGTAATTGACCTTACCTTATATGTGTTTGATTCTTTAGGTTTTGATGATTTTACCGCACAGGTTTCTTTAAGAGATCCTGAGAACAAGGAAAAGTATATAGGAAATGATGAAGTTTGGGAAAAAGCAGAAAGTGCCATTATTGCAGCAGCTAATGAAAAAGGGCTAAATTATGTGATTGAAAAAGGGGAAGCCGCTTTTTATGGTCCAAAACTGGATTTCATGGTAAAGGATGCTTTAGGAAGAAGCTGGCAACTTGGAACTATTCAGGTTGATTACAATTTGCCTGAGCGTTTTGACCTGACCTATAAGGGCAGCGACAATGAATTACATCGTCCCGTGATGATTCACCGGGCCCCATTTGGAAGTATGGAACGATTTATTGCTGTATTATTAGAAAATACAGGAGGTAATTTCCCACTATGGTTAATGCCTGAACAAGCTATAATACTCACTCTAAGTGAGAAATTCGAAAAATACTCACAAAAAGTTTTGACTTCGCTAGAAAATGACGAAATTCGCGCTTCTGCAAATAATCGAAATGAAACCATTGGCAAGAAGATTCGAGAGGCGGAAATGAGCAAAATTCCCTATATGTTGATTATTGGGGAACAGGAAGAAAAAGACGGTACAGTTTCGGTCCGAAAACACGGTGAGGGAGATATAGGCGTTATGTCTATTGAAGAATTTACCAACATGATAAATAAAGAAATAAAAAAGACGCTTAAAGCGTTTGAAGTTTAATTAAAAAATAGATAGCCATAGCAATACGTAGAAAAAGATCCAAGCGACCGCTTAGAGAGATTAAAGAAGACCAACATCGAATTAATGCGAAAATCCGATGTGACGAGGTTCGCCTTGTTGGTGACAATGTTGAAATTGGAGTTTATCCATTAAAAAGAGCCTTGGAAATAGCGGAAGAACAAGAGCTAGATTTAGTAGAAATTTCCCCAAATGCCAGCCCGCCTGTAGCCAAAGTTATGGACTACAAGAAGTTTCTCTATGAGCAAAAGAAGAGAGAAAAGGTATTAAAGGCTAAAGCTACTAAAGTAGTTGTGAAAGAAATTCGATTTGGTCCACAAACCGATGATCACGATTATGAATTTAAAAGGAAGAATGCCGAAAAATTTTTAAGAGATGGCGCAAAGCTGAAAGCTTTCGTGTTTTTTAAAGGTCGTTCCATTGTTTTTAAAGATCAGGGGCAGATTTTACTGCTCAGGCTTGCGCAGGATTTAGAAGCAATTGGCAAAGTAGAACAGATGCCAAAATTGGAAGGTAAACGTATGACTATGTTTATGTCTCCTAGAAAAACAAAATAAGAAAGTAAGAACGTTAATTATAAATACAGAAGAGCATGCCTAAAATGAAAACAAAATCCAGTGCCAAAAAGCGGTTCAAGCTTACCGGTACAGGTAAAATAAAAAGGAAGCACGCGTTTAAAAGCCACATTTTAACAAAGAAGTCTAAAAAACGTAAGCTTGCTTTAACGCATAGTACTTTGGTACATGATGCCGACAAAAAAAGTATCAAACTTCAATTACGTTTAAAGTAATTTGAACCGTTTTGATGGTTTTAACAATTTAATAACCCTGGAGCGAGGCAAAAAAGAATTGAGATCTCAAGAATGAGAACGTCAGTTTGAAAAGAGTCATAAAGACCGCCTACTTCAAAAAAATGTAAAATTATGCCAAGATCAGTAAATTCAGTTGCTAAGAGAGCCCGAAGAAAAAAGGTTCTAAAGCTAGCAAAAGGTTACTTTGGACGTCGTAAAAACGTTTGGACAGTAGCTAAAAACGCGGTTGACAAAGCGATGTTATACGCTTACAGAGACCGTAAAACCAAGAAAAGAAATTTTCGTTCACTTTGGATCATCCGTATTAATGCCGGAGCCAGATTACATGGAATGTCTTATTCTCAATTCATGGGAGGTGTAAAAGCTAACAATATTGACTTAAACCGAAAGGTATTAGCCGATTTAGCTATGAACCACCATGATGCGTTTAAAGCTATTGTTGACAAAGTAAAATAAATTAAATACCCAATTAACGTTCTTATCTAAACAATCCCGCCCGAAAGAGCGGGATTGTTTTTTTTACCAATATCCCCTAGCCTTTCTTGAAAAATTTTTTGCTTTAATTTTCCCTCAATTCTAATGTTTCCCCATAAAAACATAGGGGCTAAAACCCAGTTCTTTTAAATTATTTATCCCCCGGCGCTAGGGGCAATGGATGGAATTATTCTTGATCAGTATACCGCGCACGATTTTAATCGTAGGTAAAAGGAAACCATAAAAACCGTTTCAACAGTTTTTTATGCAGCCTAAAATTAAAATACTCTGTCTTTGGAGAACAAATAGGGAGGAAGGTTTTAAAAAGAAGCCTCAGATCTAATCTATCATATAAATTTCTAAAAAAAACAACTGTGAGTGAAAATGGTTGAAACCATTTTATTAAAAATATCACACCTATAATACACGATTAAAATCGTGGGCTATTGTTTTCTTAACAGACTAACTAAAATTTACATCTGGTCCACAACAATAGTTCCTGATCTATTCCTTTTCAACTGAGAAAACTAAATTTCAGGTTTTTTGCTTTTTCTTTTTCGCCGCGGGAAAAAGCACATTATTTAAAATAAGACGGTAACCCGGAGAAGTGGGATGAAGTTCCAATTCGGTTTTGGGATCCCCTACCCTATGCTGATAATCTTCGGGATCATGACCCGCATAGAATGTAAAAAAACCTTTTCCTTTAATTCCATGAATGTATCGAGCTTCGCCATTCAGTTTATTCTCCCCCAATATCAAGACTGTCGATTTTAGTGTAGAAGGATCAAAAGCAGTCGTTTGCCCCATAAATCCCTTTACCAGAACGGTATGATTTTGATTGAGCATAGTTGGAACAGGATCCCATTTTGCTGAAAATTCCATCAGAGTAAAATAATCATTCTCCATTGAAATTTGACGTTTATCTGTCATATCTATGGAAGAAAATTCATAGACCATTGGGCTTCGTTCCAGGTCAAAATCGGTAAATGCAAAAGTTTTATCATAATCCAGTTTGGCCTGATATCCGGGCTCGCTTGGATCCCCATCGAACATGGGTTCAGCAATATCTACTCCTTCAGCTGCCAGAGCTATATCAAAACTATCTGTTGCACTGCACATTGCAAACATAAACCCACCTCCTATTACAAAATTTTTAATTTTTAAGGCGACAGCTAATTTTTCTTCTGAGACTTTTTTATATCCCAATTTTGTAGACAAAGCTTCGGCTTCTGCTTTTTCCTGAATGTACCAGGGTGTAGTCCTGTAATTCCTATAAAATTTTCCATATTGCCCGGTAAAATCTTCATGGTGCAAATGCAACCAATCATATAATAGCAAAGCATCGCCTAATACTTCCTCATCGTAAATAGTTTCATAGGGAATTTCGGCATAGGTAAGCACCATAGTAACAGCATCGTCCCATGGCTTATTCCCCTGCGGAGAATAAACAGCAATTTTAGGGGCTTTTTCCAGAATGACAGTTTCCATATTACTTGATGGACTTTGAATTCCTTCTAAAATAGATTGGATCTTAGTGTCACTTAAAATTTCAAAGGAAACCCCACGGATCTGGCATTCCCGGCGCAATGCTTCAGTATCGGAAATTAAGAAAGATCCTCCGCGGTAATTTAAAAGCCATTGGACATTTAATCCATTTTCAAGGGCATAATAAGTAATCCCGTAAGCTTTTAAATGATTGGTTTGTCCCTTAGCATCCATAGGAATAAGAATCCCGGAGGCAAATAAATAGGATGAAGACAAGAATAAGAACAGCATAAGAATTAATTTTCTCAAGCTATTTATCTCGATTATCCTAAATTTTAAATGAAACTGTTTTTTAAAAAAAGAAGTGATTGAAAGATCACAGAAAAGCAGCCGGTAGGAAGTAATTCCGCCTACCGGATATTTGATTTTAGAAAGGCACGTCGTTATCCTCATCATCGTTAAAATCTCCATTCATAGAACTGCCAAATGCCTCATCTGCACTTGGATTTGGCAATTTGGATTTTTTAAAGGTATCGTCATTTGCTGCTTCATTCATTTTTGAGTTAAACTCGAATGGAGAATCAAAGTCATCTAAGTTATCAAATTTTCCGAGATGGCCAACAAATTTCAAACGAATGCTATCCAGGCCACCGTTACGGTGCTTGGCCACAATAAATTCCCCCTGGCCCGCAGTAGGTGAACGCTCTTCGTCGTCCCATTCATCAATTTTGTAATATTCAGGTCTGTAGATAAAAGAAACGATATCTGCATCCTGCTCAATTGCACCAGATTCCCTCAAGTCACTTAATAAGGGACGTTTACTTCCTCCCCGGGTTTCAACTGCACGGGACAATTGGGAAAGCGCAATTACAGGAATATTGAGTTCTTTTGCCAGGGCTTTTAAATTCCTGGAGATGGTTGAAATTTCCTGTTCCCTGTTTCCCCCTTTAACAGAACTCCCAGCAGTCATCAACTGCAAATAATCTACAACGAGTAATTTAATTCCATGCTGTGAAGATAACCGCCTTGCTTTCGCACGTAAATCGAAAATTGACAATGAGGGCGAATCATCAATAAACAAAGGAGCTTTTTCCAGATCCTTTACTTTCACATTAAGCTGTTCCCATTCATGAGTTTCCAGGTTACCGGTTCGTAACTTTTCGGAAGACAAGCCGGTTTCAGAAGATATTAATCGGGTGATCAATTGCACCGCAGACATCTCTAGGGAGAAAAAGGCAACAGGAATATTATGTTGCACTGCAATATTCCTGGCCATAGATAAAGTAAGGGCGGTTTTACCCATCCCGGGACGTGCAGCGATAATAATTAAATCACTTGGCTGCCAACCTGATGTCAATTTATCCAGTTTGTCAAAGCCTGAAGGCACACCACTTAAACCTTCTTTATTTGATATTTCCTGAATCCTGTTTTTTGCCTGAATAACCAAGCTATGTGCAGTTTCTGAAGATCGTTTTATGTTGCCTTGTGTTACTTCATACAGTTTAGATTCTGCCGTGTCTAAAAGATCAAAAACATCAGTAGCTTCATCGTAAGACTGTTCTATGATTTCATTAGAAATTTTTATCAAACTCCGCTGAATGAACTTCTGTAAAATTATGCGGGCGTGAAACTCAATATGTGCTGATGAGGATACCTTTTGAGTGAGTTGAATGAGATAAAATTCACCACCACTTTGTTCTAATTTTCCATCTTTACGCAATTGATTGGAAACTGTTAATAAGTCGATTGCCTCGGTATTTTCAAAGAGTTTAATTATGGCTTCAAAAATATTCTTATGTGCGGCTTTATAAAAAACATCCGCATGAAGAATATCGATAATCTCATCGACTCCTTTTTTATCGATCATCATTGCTCCCAACACTACCTCTTCCAAATCCACAGCCTGAGGCGGAATTTTTCCTTTTTCAAGATTTATAACGTTAGACGAGCTGTATTTTGTAGGTTGGGGGGCAGTGGCTTTTTCCATATGACTAAAGTAAAAAAAATGTTAAGACAATCTTAAGAAAATTGAATTAACTTAGTTAACAGGTAATCAACAATTTCACTGTTGATAACTTAATTTATTTGTTAATAAGGCAAAAAAATTCCGAAGTAGGAACCTCGGAATTTTTTAAAAGGTTATGTATAAAGATTTAATCTTTAAAGACTCCCATACTGGAATATTTTTCCATTCGCTTATCTACCAAATCTTTTGGTGATAAGTTTTTCAACTCGTTATGAGCTGATAAAATTGCATTCTTCACGCTTTCAAAAACTTCTTCTCTATTACTATGTGCTCCACCCAAAGGTTCTTTCACAATTTCGTCAATTAATTTCTGCTTTTTCATATCCTTGGCGGTAAGCTTCAGCGCTTCTGCAGCTATTTCTTTATACTCCCAGCTACGCCATAAAATAGAGGAACAGGATTCCGGTGAAATCACAGAATACCAGGTGTTTTCCAGCATCAAAACAGTATCTCCCACTCCAATTCCCAAAGCTCCACCACTGGCACCTTCGCCAATAATTACAACTATAATAGGAACCTTAAGCCGGGTCATTTCCAAAATATTACGGGCTATGGCTTCTCCTTGTCCACGTTCTTCTGCTTCCAATCCCGGATAAGCTCCTGGAGTATCAATAAGGGTTACAACAGGAACCCCAAATTTCTCGGCAGATTTCATCAACCTAAGTGCTTTGCGGTAACCTTCCGGATTAGCCATTCCAAAGTTTCGCAATTGCCGGGTTTTGGTATTATATCCTTTTTGCTGCCCAACTATCATAAAACTTTGATCTCCAATTTTACCCAGTCCACCAATCATTGCCTTATCATCTTTCACATTTCGATCCCCATGGAGTTCCAAAAATGTATTTCCGCAAATGGCATTAATATAGTCTAAAGTATATGGACGGCTTGGATGTCTTGAAAGTTGAACACGTTGCCAGGCAGTAAGGTTTTTATAGATCTCCTTTTTGGTTGATGCCAATTTTTTCTCTATCTGCCTACAGGTAGCGGTAACATCAACATTGCTCTCAGACCCAATATTACAGGCCTTTTGATACTGTTCTTCTAACTCTTTAATGGGTAATTCAAAATCTAAATATTCCATGTTAAGTTGAGGGTTTTTATTAGCCTACAAATATAACAAACTTTAAAAGGAAGATTTCCCAGATAACTTATTAATTTTTCGTTTTGTTTTCAGATACCCATTTAAGATAACAGTAGTCAGGATTATGGCTGCNCCGAAGTAGAACTGAGGATCCATTTGTTCNTTATTTCCAAAAACCANAANNGCAAGAAAAATACCATAAACAGGTTCTAAATTGATAGTGAGCATAATAGTATAAGGACTTAAATGCTTCATCACTGCTACTGAAGCTATAAAGGCGTAAGCAGTGCAAATGGANGCCAAAATAAGAAGATATATCCAATCGGTTGCACTGAGAACGAAAAATCCGGAACCAAATCCTCTGGCTCCATCACTTATTATGGTAATTACTAAAAGATAAATACTTATGGCTACCACTCCTGNAAATAATTCATAAAAAGATATTACCGATGGTGCAGCCTGTTTTACCAGTTTTCCGTTTATCAAAGTAAAAACGGCAGATAGAAAAGCAGAGATCAATGCAAGTATAATTCCCAGGTAATAATCGGTTTCAACCTTAAAAATAATATACAAGCCCACTATCACTATTAAACCGAAAACTACTTCATAACCAACAAGTTTTCGTTTATAAAAAATGGGTTCCAATAAAGAGGTGAAAAATGCGCCGGTTGAAAATAATGCCAGGGTGATGGAGACATTGGAAACTTTGATCGCTCCAAAAAAGGTGAGCCAGTGAAGTGCTATTACAATTCCTGCGATTACCAATACCAGGAATTTTCTTGGCGAAACTCTTAGATCTTTATTTTTCCATTTTATCCAAACTAAAATAAAACCGCTGGCCAAAAGCATTCTGTACCAAACAAGGGGAATTGCATCTAATGTTATGAGTGAGCCAAGAACGGCTGTAAATCCCCAAATAAATACAATAAAATGAAAATGCAGGTAACTTTTTAGTTTATCGTCTGGCATTATACAGAAGATAGATCGCTAAAATGCCGAAGGTTACATTGGGAAACCAAACCGCAATAAGAGGTGAGAACGATTGTTCTGCCATTGTCCCAAAAACCTTATCAAAAAAGATAAAAATAAAAGCAAGGGATATTCCTAATGCCAAATTTATCCCCATTCCACCACGGCGTTTTTTAGATGATACCGCAACTGCAATAATTGTCAGGATAAATGCGGAAACCGGCAAACTCCAACGTTTGTATGCTACCACCAGGTATCGGTTCATATTCGCCGAACCACGCCTGCGCTCTTGTTTTATAAATTCATTGAGTTCATTGTAATTCAAGGTTTCAGCTATATAAGAAACCGGGGTAAGTTCGTCAAATTCAAAAGGCAAGACCGTGTCCATCGATCTTTCGTGCAGTATAATATCTTCATTTTCCCCAATAATCCGTTTATCAAAATTGGTTAAAGTGTAGGTGGTGTCTTTCTCATTAAACTGAAGGCGGGATGCGCTTATTTTGTACTTCAATACATTTCCTTCGAAATGTTCAAGTGTAAAATTGCGGGCCGATTTAGATCTAGGCTGAAAATTGCTGGCATAGATATACTCCGATCCGTTTATTTGACGATAAACATCGCTGGTTTCCTGAACTTCAGTCCCCTTTTTAAGGTATTCGTATTTAAATTCGTTAAAGCCTTTACTGGCTTGAGGTGCCAGGTACATACTTAAAACAAGCGCACCCAAACTGACAATGGTTGCTCCAATTAAATAAGGTCTTAAAAAACGCATGTATGAAACCCCACTACTCAAAAAAGCAATGATTTCAGTATTATTGGCCAACTTGGAGGTAAACCAGATTACCGAAAGAAATAGGAACAGAGGAAATAACAGGTTGGCAAAATAAATGGTGAAATCCAGGTAGTATTTAGCAACCTCAACAAAAGGAACCTCATTTTGCAGGATCTTATCGATTTTTTCGGCAAGATTTACCGTAATTCCAATAGGAATAAACAAAATTAACATGAGGATAAAGGTCCCCAGATAGCTTTTTAATATGTACCAGTCAAGTATCTTCAATTTAAAGGCGCTTATCCATTTGCTGAACCATCATGTTTTTCCAGGAGGCAAAATCTCCCGCTAATATATGTATTCTCGCCTCACGAACCAACCAGAGATAAAAACCGAGATTGTGGATAGTTGCGATTTGCTTTCCAAGCAATTCATTTACCGTAAACAGGTGGCGCAAATAGGCTTTGCTGTATTCTGTATCCACAAAGGTAATTGCCATTTCATCTATTGCTGAAAAATCATCCTGCCATTTTTTATTTTTGATATTTATAGTGCCGTGCGCCGTAAACAACATTCCATTTCTGGCGTTACGGGTTGGCATAACACAATCAAACATATCAATTCCCAAAGCAATGTTTTCCAGAATATTTGCCGGCGTTCCCACTCCCATCAAATAGCGCGGCTTGTCCTTGGGAAGTATTGCTGTAACAACTTCTGTCATCGCATACATCTCTTCTGCAGGTTCACCTACGGAAAGTCCTCCAATGGCATTTCCTTCCGCTCCCACTGAAGCAATATATTCAGCAGATTGTTGACGTAGATCTTTATAAACACTTCCCTGGACTATCGGGAAAAAAGACTGGGTATAATCATATAAATAAGGCGTTTTTTCCAGATGAGTCATACATCTGTCCAACCAGCGATGCGTCATATGCATGGACCGTTTGGCATATTTATAATCGCAAGGATACGGCGTGCATTCATCAAAAGCCATAATAATATCCGCCCCTATAACCCGCTGAATTTCCATTACATTTTCCGGGGTAAAAGTATGGTAAGAACCATCTATGTGAGATTTGAATTTCACTCCCTCCTCTTTGATTTTTCTGCGTTCGGAAAGCGAATATACCTGATACCCCCCACTATCAGTGAGAATGTTCCTATCCCAATTCATAAATTTGTGAAGCCCACCTGCTTTTCTCAGGATTTCTGTTTGAGGCCTTAAATAAAGATGATATGTATTTCCTAAAATTATATCGGGATTGATGTCTTCTTTTAATTCTCTTTGGTGAACTCCTTTTACGGAACCAACTGTTCCTACAGGCATAAAAATAGGGGTTTCAATTATACCGTGATCTGTGGTAATAGTTCCGGCCCTGGCCTGGCTACCTGGATCGGTAGTTATAAGATCAAATTTCATAGTTTTGTTTAATTCGGTGCAAAGATACTTAACTAAACATCAATTTAAAGGACGCAAAATTTAAAAATTGTTAGTTAAATAAGTCAATTGGTTGATAATTGGCACTTTCAGGCTTTGACTTCCGTATATAAAAACTTATTTTTGCCCCATTCCAAATTAATAACTCAAAAATGCCAAACACACAAGAAGCAGCATTAAAAATTAATAACTCAAAAATGCCAAACACACAACAACTAGAAGATTTTGTCACCCAGGTTCGCCGGGACATTGTAAGGCAGGTCCATAAAGTTAATTCCGGGCATCCCGGAGGTTCTTTAGGATGTGCCGAATTTATTACCGCCCTTTATCAGGATGTAATGGATTACAACAGTGATTTTAATATGGATGGGATTGGAGAGGACCTTTTCTTTTTATCTAACGGCCATATTTCTCCTGTATTTTACAGTGTTTTGGCAAGAAGCGGCTTTTTTCCGGTTGAAGAATTAAACACCTTTCGCTTACTAAATTCTCGACTGCAAGGACATCCAACAACCCACGATGGATTGCAGGGGGTGAGAACATCCTCAGGTTCTTTAGGTCAGGGTATGTCTGTGGCAATTGGCGCAGCACTTACCAAAAAGTTGAACAACGACTCTCATCTGGTTTTTTCTTTGCACGGAGACGGAGAATTGCAGGAAGGACAAAATTGGGAAGCCATAATGTATGCCGCCGGTAATAAGGTTGATAACATTATCTCTACTGTTGATTTAAACGGACAGCAAATTGATGGCGCTACTGATAATGTTTTACCAATGGGAAACATAAAAGCCAAATTTGAAGCTTTTGGTTGGGATGTACTGGAAGTAAAAGAAGGAAATAATATCACTAAAATAATTGAAGGCCTGAAAGAAGCCAAAAGCCGCACCGGAAAGGGAAAACCTGTTTGTATCCTTTTACACACCATTATGGGTCATGGGGTAGATTTTATGATGCACACTCATAAATGGCACGGAGTTGCTCCAAACGATGAGCAACTAAAAGATGCATTAGCTCAAAATCCGGCAACTTTAGGAGATTATTAGATAGCGTTGAGAAACAAGAACGAGGAGTCAAGAGAAAAGACTTAGAGAAGTAGAAATTGGAAAAAAAAGCCTGAAAAGAAAATTATCTGGATTTTAATTATTCTACATAAATAAGGATAGCTCAATTTTAATTCCTTGATGAAGTCTTAAAAACAAAAAAATTAAAATGAAAAAATATACCAATACAGGAAATAAAGATACCAGATCCGGATTTGGAGATGGTTTGGCAGAATTAGGGAGAACCAATGAAAATGTGGTAGCCTTATGTGCCGACCTTACCGGCTCACTAAAAATGGATGAATTTAAAGCAAATCATCCTGAACGCTTCTTTCAAACAGGTATTGCTGAAGCAAATATGATTGGGATCGCTTCCGGAATGACCATTGGAGGAAAAATTCCGTTTACAGGAACTTTCGCCAATTTCTCTACCGGCCGTGTTTACGATCAGATACGTCAAAGTATTGCGTACTCTGAAAAGAACGTGAAAATTTGTGCTTCCCACGCCGGGTTGACATTAGGTGAGGACGGTGCAACACACCAAATCCTTGAAGATATCGGATTGATGAAGATGTTGCCGGGAATGACTGTAATTAACACTTGTGATTACAATCAGACCAAAGCTGCAACCATCGCGATAGCAGAACACGTAGGTCCGGTTTATTTGCGTTTTGGAAGACCTAAAGTCGCCAATTTTACGACTGCTGATCAAAAATTCGAGATCGGGAAAGCCGTAAACTTAACCGAAGGAAAGGACGTGACTATTATAGCTACCGGGCATTTGGTTTGGGAAGCGTTGATTGCTGCGGAGCAGTTGGAAGGAAAAGGAATAAGCGCTGAGGTAATCAACATTCACACCATAAAACCTTTGGATGAGGCTGCAATTCTAGCTTCAGTTAAAAAAACAGGATGTGTTGTAACAGCTGAAGAGCACAACTTTCTTGGAGGATTGGGAGAAAGCGTTGCACGAACCTTAACATTGAATCACCCAACTCCACAGGAATTTGTGGCAACAAATGATACCTTCGGGGAAAGTGGAACTCCTGCGGAGTTGATGGAAAAATACGGATTGAATGCCGATGCCATCTTAAAAGCTTCAGAAAAGGTGATAAAACGAAAGTAAATTTTCATTATAAATTACATTTTTAAACCCCTCAAATTCAGTGTTTGAGGGGTTTTTCAATTCTTTTCAGAAATAACTGGCACATTTACTGCGTTATACTAATCAAACATTAAAACAACACTTATGAAAAAATTAATTGTATTAGCCTTGATATTTATTGGCGGAACAGCTGTTGCTCAATCCTCTTATGGTATAAAAGGCGGTTTGAATTACGGTGCGGCAGGAGATTATAATAATATCTCTGAAGGCTTTGAGGATGCCACTACAATAGAAGGAAAAAACAAATCAGGCTACCATTTAGGAGGATTTGCAAAATTTGAATTTCTTGGTATTTTCCTGCAACCCGAATTGGTGTATACAAGGTTGAATACAGATTACGATACTTTTGAATATAAAATTGACAAAATAGATGCGCCTTTATTAGTTGGTCTTAATGTTTTAGGACCTCTTAATATTAAAGCAGGTCCATCTTTCCAATATATTTTGAATAACGAACTGGACAATTCAACTTTAAAGATCTCTAAAGTAGAAGATAAAATAACTTTAGGATACCAACTTGGCGCCGGAGTCAATTTAGGCAGATTAGGATTTGATGTGAGATACGAAGGAGCTTTTAAAGAAAATACCGCCTATAGCGAAACGGCCTCTGAAAATTTCTCAATAGATTCAAGGCCTTCGCAATGGATCTTTAGCTTGGCCTATAGCTTCAATTAAAAATTCATCAATTTAAACCAAAAAAAAGCCACGAAATTTCGTGGCTTTTTTTTTGGTTTAATTTCTTATTAAAAGGAATCCGGATCCAAATAATCAGGAGTTCCGTTAGAATTGGTATCAGGAAATTCAATACTTCCGTCTTCATTTATAATTATTTCTTCCAGGGTAAGAGTTCCATCTGCATCGTCATCTCCATCTAAATAATTAGGTAACCTATCTCCATCAGAGTCATCATTTACTAAAATTCTATCGTTATCAAGATCTTCTAAATAAGAAGGGATTCCATCTTGATCATGATCTGCTTCATTTACCCTGTATAATTGAAAGCTAAAAATCAAAGGACTATAAAGTGGGATAGTTACACGTGGAATATTAAAATATCCCAAACCAGATGGTAAAAATACCGCCCCCACACCAAAGTCATCATTGAATGTTACAGTATTATCATTATTAACATTAAACCCGGAAGCTTCACCAAACTCTACAAGCGCTTCTGTTAAACCAACTACAAAGGTTCCAGAGTTTGCTTCTGTCAAAGTCCCTGGATGGTCAAACCACACAGGATTTGCCGTGTTATCAAATAAATTCCGATTTAATAATTCACCTTTATAATTTTGAAAAGTTGAATCGGCAAATGT